>FUFK010058241.1_pt1 | contig 36263 bp, 36 predicted proteins | sample 1021851 | NCBI WGS metagenome assembly FUFK01 (sample SAMEA51879418, study PRJEB19060) | metagenome | reverse complement strand
AAGACAAAAATTAATAAAATTAATACACCATCAACTGTAATAAAAATATCATCAACAAATGGAAAAAATCTATTCTTATCTTCAATTAAATTTAAGTAAATTTCATATTTAAAGCTTTCATCCCAAATTAAAAAATTATCAAAATAATAAATTGTTATTAAAGTCAAAATAATTTGAAGCGATAAGAATCTAAATAGATATTTAAATAAATTTTTAATTCTCATAATTTCTATATTATTGGTAATAAATTTATTACTATGTATTTTTTTGTAGTTATAATTTAAACATTAGGGGGCGTGGTAAAGTCTGGAGTTTACGCCTGCCTGTCACGCAGGAGGTCGCGGGTTCGAATCCCGTCGTCCCCGCTACTATCTTGGCCAGATAGCTCAGTCGGTAGAGCACTTGTCTGAAAAACAAGGGGTCGGCAGTTCGATTCTGCCTCTGGCCACCAATAACCATAGGCTCAATTGCTCTACACAAACAAACTAATCAAAACTACTCGCCTAAATAGCCACATTGATTGAGTTTTAATATAGAGTTCTTAATAAATGAAATATTATAATTTAAACTTTTCAAATACTGTATTCGTATTAATAAGCATCTCAACTTTTTTTATTTTAATTTATAATATAATTCACTACTCTCCAATTCTGGGTTATGATGCTGAAGCACACTTCAGCTATGTTGATTATTTATCAAGACATCTACCTAGAGAATTAAAATTACCTAGCCATTCCGAAACAAGAGAATTTTTTAATCCACCAGTTGGATATCTTTTTCCTTCATTTATACAAGTATTTTGCAGAAATTTAATTGACTCTAATAACTTATTATCAGATTGCCAGCCAATTTATGGCAAAGCAACTCAAATATTTCAATCTATTTTATACATAGTAACTATATGTATTAATCTTTATACATTAAAGCTAATTACAAAATCAAAAAATATTTTTAACGTAGGTTATTTAATTTTAATTTCTCTTCTTGCTGTAAATTACAGAACAATATCAATGATTCGTGGTGAACCATATATATTATTTTTTCTCAGTTTGTTCTTATTAGTTATATTGAAAATGCAGAATAGTGATTACAATTTTGGTTTAGAACAAGTTTTTTACACTGGTGTAATAATTGCCTGTATTGCATTAAGTAGACAATGGGGCTTTTTACTATTTATTCCCTTAATTGTTTTATTGTTTTATAGAAATTCGAAACGAAATTATTTAATATTTTGGTCATCAAGTTCATTTATTGGCGGATTGTTCTCAAGCTGGTTTTATATTGGTCTTTATCAAAAATATGGATCTTTTACTGCTTTCAATATGGAATCAAAAGGTTTTTCTTTTAATAACCACAATTTATCCTTCTATTTACCAAATTTGTCTCAACTTGAGTTTTTATTCACAAAACCGATTAGACCCAATTTAGATAATCAATTTTTTTCTATAATTTACTCGGACTTATGGGGCGACTACTGGGGTTACTTTTCATTTACATCTAGATTTTTAAATGATGGTCGAAACCAATTGATGATAGGGGACTACCTTGCAAGGGTTAATATTGTTTCTCTTTTTAGTACAACTATTATTGTATATTTTTGTTATCTATCTTATAAAAAGTATAAATCTAATTTTATAGTTCAATATGTTAATTTAGCTTGGATATGTAGCTTAATTGGCTATTTAATATTTGCAATTATGTACCCTACTTCTTCTGGCGATACAATTAAATCTACGTATATAATTCAAGCATTTCACTTAATGGTATTTTTAGCGTCTATCTACTTCTATGATTTAAAAAGACTAAATAGAAAAATTTATAATGGGATATTGCTCACTTTGATTGTTGTTTATATTCATAACTTCCAATCATATTTGTCCCATTTTCCTTTAAGTTTCTACCCATAAATTTATAAAACTGCACGCAAATTACTTCTAGAGTTTTTATGAGTTATTTCAAGATAATCTAGTTACTCGAATAAAGCCTCTAGTAAGTGGTTAAATATTAAGTAAGTTAATGTAAAATAAATTAAGGTCAAATGGTTAGCCCGTAACTGAAAAACAAGGGGTCGGCAGTTCGATTCTGCCTCTGACCACCAATGAGAAAATATTTAAATCCATTAAATTACATAAATTATTTCTCTAAAAAAATGAATACTTTTTTTATCAATAGAAAAGAAAAAAAAATCAATAATATAAAATTTTTAGAGGAAAAACTTAAAAATATCAAAAATGTAGAGAGTCTCTTAAATTTTCATTTTCAAACTTACTCTGATTCAAAACATATCAACAAAGATATGTTTGAAACATTATTAGAAATTTTTTCAGGATCAAGTATAAATATTTTAGAAACAGGGAGTGCTGCGCATGGAACAAAAAGTTCCCTACTTTTTGCAAGTTATGTAAAAATTTTTGGTGGTAAATTTGATACTGTAGATACAAACCCTAAAATAAAAAGTTTTTATAGTTTTTTAGAATCCAATAATATTAGGTTTCATACTGAAGATTCACTTAACTATATTAATAATTTAGATGATGACATTATCAACGGATTAGATATAGTTTACTTAGATAGCTTTGATTTAGACATAGATAATCCGGAGCCTTCTCAAGAGCATGGATTAAATGAATTTCTATTGCTTGATAAAAAATTAAAAAAAGATGCTATTTTATCGATTGATGATACTCCGATTAGTTATGAATTATTTGGTAATTCTAGATCTAACAAATTTGACTTTATACCTGGTAAAGGTCGATTGGTCTTAAATTATTTAGACAAAAATCCTAACCAGTATGAAGTTTTGTACCATAATTATTCAGTAGTATTAAAAAAACTTTAAAGGTGATTTAAACAATACATAATTAGGAGCAGTAAATGAATCTTTTTCAGCTTGTTTATGCTTATATTAAAAAGAATCTTAAAACCGCTCAAGAAACAGAAGATTCGGATGAAAGAAGAAAACAATGGATCAAAATAGTTTTTGGCATTGTACTTGCTTTAGGATATGGCGGACTTCATGTACCTCCAAATGTAAGCGTTAGTGAAGTTATTTATGCTCTAGGAATTCTTTTTATAACTTTATATGTCGTATTCAGGGCTTTAAAATACTTTAAACTCATTTAAAACAATTAAGGTACATATATGTTTCATAGATTTAAAAACTTAGATAAAAAACAAAAATTAGAACTTTATAAAGTACTCGGCTATTCCATTTGTGCTCTTATTGGAGGTGCAGGTAGCGCAAAACAGATAGGTGTAGGCGCTGATTTGGGAGATATAATATTGGGTTGGACTATATCTCTTGTAATAATCTTTGTAGTCTTTAAAGTACTTAGAGTTCTCAAAATAATTTAGACCTAATAAATCATGAAAAAATTATGGTAGATCTTTTCGTTTTCTATATTTAAAAATTTTAATAAAGATATTTATTCCATCACTGATTTTAATTTTCTTTCCTTGGGAATAACTTCTAGCGGTGTAGTTTATTGGCAGTTCTCTAATTCCTCTATTAGTTTTTAAAACTTTTGACAATATTTCAACTTCAATACCAAACCCTTTTTCTTCGTTAATATATTTTTTTAAAAAAGATGTTGGCATCAACATATAACAACTTGCTATATCTGAAATCTTGTATGAATTTAAAACTGAAAACATCGTAGATAACATTTGATTAATTACAACAAGACCCTTATATTTTTTATATCTTTTTATATTTCCAATAGTTCTTGATCCTAAAATTAAATCATTGGGATATTTTAATGATTCGTTATATAGTCTAGAGATATCTTGTGGGTCATATTCAAGATCTGCATCATGAACTATTACATGAGATGTATTTACAAATTTTTTAGCTGAAATAATACAACCACCCTTACCAGTATTTTTAATATGTTGATGTAGCTCTATATCTGGATAAGAACTTTGTATTTTTTTAGCTATTTGATAACTATTATCTGTAGAGCAATCATCAAATAAAATAATCTTTTCATAACAATTAAGTTTTAGTAATCTATCTACAGATTTCTTTAAATATTTCTCTTCATTAAAAAAAGGTACAATAATAGTTAACGAGATATCAACCTCCTTAACTACAATGATATAAAAATTATAAGCTACACTCAAATATTGTTATTTTTTCGCTTATTTACCTTATAAGATTTAAATTCTTGTCTAAAGTTAAAATATTTATATGCTTGATAAATTTAAAAAATTAAAAAAGAATTACGGATGAAATTATCAACTAAAGAAAAATATCTTAGAAATCAAGATAAGAAACTTAAAAAAATTATCGACAACAATGGCCACATTATCTTTAAACCTAATATAGAAAACCAGTTTGATAGTTTAGTTGGTATAGTAATTTCCCAATTTATTTCAACTAAGGCCGCAAATTCTATCTTTAAAAAAATTAAAGAAAATTTTGAAACAAACATATTAAGCGATATACATTTCGAAAAAATGACAATTAATGAAATAAAGAAGTTAGGTTTGAGCACGAATAAAGCAAAAACTATAAAGGAACTTTCTGAATTGTTCCTTAACAATACCTTTAAAGATTTATCAAAATTAAATAATGAGAATTTAAATGATCAATTGCTTTCAGTATTTGGAATTGGCCCATGGTCAGTAAATATGTTTGAAATATTTTGTTTAGGTAAATTAGATATTTTTTCATCAAAAGATGCTGGATTACGTCTAGCTATGAACAATTGTGGAATGATAAAACCAGATAGTGATTGGGAAAAATATGATAAATACGCTGAAAGATGGTCTCCATATAGGTCAGTTGCGTCATTACATTTATGGAAAACAGTTGATTAATTTTTTTATGGAAAATAAGTTATACTTTATAAAAACAATTAGGAGGGGATATGAAAGGTGGCTCCCCTTTGGGCTCATTAAAAACATTTATATCAGTTAACAACTCAGTAAAAAATTTTATTTTGATTTTTATTTTGTCTGTTGGTATGTACGTCAGATTCTTATGGTCACATTTATCACAATGGAANCATGAAGAAGCCGTAATTTTGTGGATTTCTTTAACAAAAAGTATTTTTGCTTCACCTTTTAGCAATGTATCTTCTCCTGGGGTCCCAAATCCAAACCTTTCTATTCTATTATCAAAAATATTGATTCTATTTGATTCATTTGTCGTTATTTCAATTATTTTGAGTACTTTACAAGGTATTACAATTTACTATTGTTTAAAATCAACAGACAAAAAATTTAACCTTATACTCGGACTTTTTTTATGTTTTAGTTCGTATTTTATTTTTGTTACCTCAACTATTGCACTACATATGATTGTTTTAATATTTAATGCCTTATTTCTCAAAGTAGTATTTGAATACCTTTTTAATAAAAAATATTATCTTGGATCATATTTTCCAATAGTGACTATTTTGCCGGTTTCTATTTATCTTGGAGGATTTTCAAATACATTGATATACTTTTTAATTTTTGTAAGTATATTGTTCCTAAATTTTAAAAACTTCAAAATGAATTTTTCAAGCAAATTCCATTTTTGTATGGGTCTCTTTCTTGTAATTTCAATTCTTTATATAACTTGGTATCAATATTTTTCAAACATTGAATTTGATTCATTAAAGATACAAAGTTCAGGAACACAACTTTTTCCTTACTCAAGAATTAGAGATTACATTTACTTAGGATTCCAAAATACTAAAATATTTCCATCTTTTTTCTTAAATGTTTTTGCTGAGCCAGCAAATATTTATTGGCCATTTCAATATAGTGACAAGTTTTCATTAACAACAGAGGGTACTGTCAGCTCTTTTCTAAAATATCACAAAGTTTTTAATTTAGTTTCCTCTTCACTCATTATTTTTGGAATAGCTTTTAGTTTTTCAAAATTTAAAGAAATAATCAATTTTGAAAATTTGTTGAAAGCTATTTTCATCTTTTTTCTAATATATGTTTACACAGTTTTAACACCACTATTAGGGCAGGGAAGATCTTTTCTAGATTTTGATATTGGTAGTCTAATGGTTTACTCCTCAACGTATGTTCTCTACATTTATTTATGGACAACATCATTTTTTATTTTTAGATTTAATCAATTATTTTTTACTAGTTTTGTATTATTAGTATCTACTTTTGCCTTTTTAAATGTGTTTGCAGCAAAGAGTCTTCAAAATGAATTTAATAACTCGATAAGCTTAGAACATTCTGTAGCTGATGAATCAATAATTCATAAAGAGGAAATAGTTGATTTTTTAGCTAGCCATGTCAGGGATGAAATATCAATTTACTACGGTCTCGTTGAATTTGAGTATGAATGGTCAAATTATTTTAATGAAATAAATTATGCCAGTCCTTATTACAAATATATTTATAGTATCGGTAGGGAGTTTGATTATTTATTAAAGCGAAAATATGATATCAACAACGTAGACGAAGGCATGTTGATTAGAAGTCCAGAAAACACTCAATTTTTTCTAAGGTTTTCTTTTGACGATCAACCAAAAAATCTTTATGAAAATTTTAATGAATATCAGTTTGGCAACTACATAGTGACAGTTAATCTAGATTTTTAATTTTTATGAATAAATATATAAAATCAAATAAAAAATACGTTAATACCTTGAGCTTCCTCATCTTACTAATTTTCATAGTTTACTTTAAGAGTTCTTTCTCCCAACTAGCAGCGTGGAGAGAAGATGAGTCAGTAACTTTATGGCTAGCCTTGGTAAATAATTTATTCGATTCACCATTTGGAAATGTATCCTCAACAGGTTTGCCAAATCCAAATCTTTCAGTAGTCATATCAAAATTTTTAACAGTATTTGATTCACTATCGAATGTTTCATTTATTTTAGGGTTATCTCAAATGTTACTAATCTATTATGCTTTTTCTTCAAATCAATATGAATACAATAAAGTTTTAATTTTGTTTATCGGATTTAATTTATATTTTACATATCTAACGACATCGATTTGGTATCAATTTATGATTACAACATTAAATGCATTATTTTTAAAAGTATTATTCGACTATCTTTTTGAGAAAAAATATTATATGTTTTGGTACTTTCCTTTTTTGGCAATACTTCCAGCATCTTTATATCTAGGGGGACTTTCAAATTCAATATTGTTTTTCTTTTTTTTCCTNGTAACAATAATCTTTAATTTGAAAAACTTAAGAAGCAATATATCAAATATAAAACATTTTTTAATATCGATGTTTCTGTCTTCATCAATACTTTTAATAACGTGGTATCAGTATTTTTCCAACTTAGATTTTGAATCATTAAGGATACAATCTGGTTCTCAGCTTTTCCCCTATTCAAGGATTAAAGATTATATATATGTTGGGCTTCAATACGTTAAAGAAACACCACAATTTTTTTATGATATTTTTTCTTCTACTGATTCAATATATTTCCTGTTTACCTATTCAGATAAACTAACTGAAGATACTAGACAGATAATTGATCTAACTTTTTTGAGTCATAAATTATTAAATCTTATTTCAATATTAGTAATTATTGGTGCATCAATAACGGTATTTACAAGTTATAGAAATAAGATAAATGAAAAGCTTTTGTTCAAAAATCTAATTGTATGCATTTACATATTCTCCTTTACAATAGTAACTCCACTTTTAGGTGGTAGACAGTTTCTGCAATTTGATATTCAAGCTTTGTCCGTTTTTTCATCTACATATATATTGTTTATATTTATTTGGATTTCTTTACCATTTATATTCAANGAACTAAATTATTTCAATAAAAGTATAAAGATATTTTTATATGCGATTGTATTTTTGAATATTTTTTCATCTTTTAGTTTGAAAAATGATTATTTAAATTCGCAAAGTTCATACCTCTCTGAGGCGGATGAGTCAGTTGTATATAAACAGGAAGTTGTTGACTTTTTAGCTTCCAAGACTGAAAAAAGTATTCAAATTTATTATGACTTAGATGGGGAAATTTATAGTTGGATTCCAGATTTTAATGAAAAAAATTATTCATCAAATTACTACAAGAACTCATTCTCTTTAGGTAGAGACTTTGATTATCTGTTAAAGAAAAAATATAATATTGATAACTCTCAAGAAGGAAATTTAAAAAGATCATTTCAAAATACAGATTTTTATATTGGATACAAGTTTGAGGAATTTCCTTACAATGTATACAAAGAATATAAACATTATGAATTTGGAAATTATCGAGTTACAGAAAACTTAGTAAAAAATGACTAATTCAGAATACACAGTGATAATCCCATTTTTCAATGAAGAAAAAACATTAGAAACTGCAGTAACAAATTTAATAAATGAAAATTTTGCAAGTGAGATCATTTTGGTAAATGACGGATCTGTTGATAAATCTAATGAAATAGCTTTGAGGCTTGAAAATAAATACGAATATATAAAATTAATCGGATCAGTGCATAATAAAGGAAAAGGTCATGCTCTTAATTTAGGAATAAATGAATCAAGTAAAGAATATATTGGAATACTTGACGCTGATTTAGAGTATTCACCAAATGATTTAAAGAATTTATTTGAAGAAATTCATGAAAATAATATAGATATAGCATGTGGTTCAAGATTTATCGGAGATCAAAAGAGAAAAAATCTATATATAAGAACTTATCTTGCAAATAAATTTTTAAGTATACTTTTTTCGATAATTCATAGAAAGAAAGTTACTGATATTGCAACTTGTCTTAAAGTTTTTAGAAAAAATATTTTGAAATCTATTGAACTCAAAGAAAACGGTTTTTCAATAGAAGTTGAGTTACTGGCAAAAACTCTTGCAAGGTCAAATAAATTTATTGAAATTCCTATAAATTACTCGGCTAGAAGTTATGAAGATGGAAAAAAAATAAAGTTTACTGATGGATTTAAATATATTTACGCAATTGTAAAATATAATTTTTCTTCTAATAAATAATTATTAATCAAATAATTTATTTTTAATAGATTTAGGACTGTACCTATCAAAACCAGCACTAAGTACTTTTCCATTGGTGTCTTTTTTAAATCTTAAACTATTTTTATTTATCAAATTTATATCAACTGAATTCTTATGTAAAAATGAATAAATATACTGTTCGGCATTAAAATCTACTTCAGCGTAATTTATGATATTATCATCTTTTAAAGAATCAAAAATATTACACATAAAATATTTCATAATCTGATAATTAGATACAAAAAATTTGTCATTTATGTGATTTTTATATGTATTTTGTTGAAAACAATTAAACATACTATTTAAAAATATTGGATTTTTTACCTTTGTAGCTTTTAAATCTGGCCTATATCTTACGATTAAATCATATTCTCTATCAAATTCATCAAACCAATTAAAAGCGTCTTTATAATTTTTTAGTTGATAAAGCCAACTAGTTTTTGTTTTTATTACATTATGATCATTTTGTATTGCATAAGACTGTCTAAACAAACGTTCAAAATTTTTAAATTCAGATGTATCTATTTCACTCTCATTAAAAAGTTCATAGTTTTTAATTGAAAGTCTTTTTAATATTTCAAAATGTTCTTGAGTGTCAAGTGTGTATACGTATACATCAAAATCATCGAATATTTTGTCTAAATATTTATAGTTTCTTTCAAAAGTTCTTAAAAAGCCGGTAATTAATATCGCAAACTTTTTCTTCACAATTATATTTTATTTCATTATATTTGTAATAAATGAATTTACTTATTTATCCTTTATATTTAATTAACAATAATACAGAACACTACAATGCACATAAAGAAGTAATTGAACTAAACATTTCATATATTGATAATTTTCATTCTGTCGATGAGATAAAAATTATTGGTAAGTCAGTAAACAATTGGTCTGAAATGATAAATGATTTAATGAAAAACATTGAAGATCTGCTTAAAGCAAAGAACAACATATTATTGTGTGAAGCAGATAATTTTATAGTTGAAGACTTTAAAGAAATATTTTCTTTGAACAAATTCACATTATTTGCATTATGCAACAATGGTTCAAAATTAGATAAAAATTTGCCCGGGGGAGAATATCTTAATGCTGGTTTTGCCTATTTTCCTTATAAAAATTTTGAGAAATACTTCAAATTTAAAAAAATAGATGAAAAGGATTCAAGTAAATCTTCACTAATTTATGAGAAACAAATTAATGATATTTTCTATTCACAATTTAAATCACATATTGATGGACTCAATTACATAAATAAAAAAATAGGATTTTCAAATTATAATTGGAGAGGCTTATTGTGTATTGATGTTGATAATAGATTTCTTTATAAAAGAATGCCTTCAGTAAAAAAAATTAAAAGTATACATTTTTTAAATTTGTCACAATATATTCATAAAGTAAATGGATTTAATCCTTTTTGGTATAAGAAATTTGTTAATGACTTAGTAAGTGGAAAAACTAAAAAGATTGTAATTTTAAAAATTTTATATCATTACTGGAAATATGTAGATATAAAAATATTTAAAAAAAAGTATAGACTTGTAAAGTATTTTATTACTATTCTATTATCCAAATAATGATGAAGACAGATATCTATGATGATCTAATTAAAACAAAATCAATATATGAAAAAAATATTGATATATATTCTGAATTTACAAGAGATAACCAAGACTTAAAAGTAAAAATTGATAAAGTGACAGGAGTTATTTTTATTGATAATCACTATGTTGGAGATTCTGAATATATAAATGGAGAATACAAAGAAAATTTTGAAGATACTCAATTTGATGGGTATGAAAGCCTTGAAGATATGGTTGATTCAAAAAGAAGATTAGATCAGTTCAAAGAAGAAATAATTAACAAAAGTATTTGTGACTTTGGATGTGGTAAAGGTAGTTTCTTAAAACTTGCAAACCAATATGCAACAAGCACTTACGGAGTTGAGATTCAGAAAAATTATCTAGATGATTTTAATAAAAATCAAAATATTGATGTTGAAAATAATATTAAAAATTTTGAAATGAAATTTGATACAATTTTTCTTTTTCACACTTTAGAGCACTTACCAAATCAGATTGAAAGTTTAAAACTATTTAAAAACTTTCTAAAACCGGAGGGGAAAATAATTATTGAAGTACCACATGCACTTGATTTTTTATTGACAAAATTAAAAATAGATGAGTTTAAAGATTTTACTCTATGGTCTCAACATTTAATTCTTCACACAAAAGAATCACTAAATAATTTTTTAACCTTTTCCGGTTATAAAAATATTCAAGTTGAAGGCTTTCAAAGATATAGCATTGCAAATCACATAGGATGGCTAAAAAATAAAAAACCAGGAGGTCACAAATCTAATTTAGTCGAGATAGAAAGCTCTAAACTTAACGAAGAATACAAAAAGAGTTTAGATAGATTAGATGCTACAGATACAATTATTGCCTATGGACATTTATAATCTGTTTTTCACTTTTTTAAAATGATAAATGAAATTGTTGTTGGTTAAAATATAATTGTGACAAATAATCTCGATTCAAAAAAAAAGCAATGAAAATTTTTTATTAAATTAAATGTTTAATTTAAAAAAAGTAATTAAAGCTCGCAAAACTCTTGAGAGAGTAACATCTCTACTTTTTAAATTGTTTCAGATTAAGTTAAGGTATAAAGAAAAAAGACCTGACTATGGTATTGAAATATTTGAATATTTTTACTTACCTTGGAAATCTGACGAAGAATTTTTAGCAAACTATGATTTAATTTCTGAATTCACTTTAAATCCTAAATCTAGACTTTATACAATTTATGAAATGTCCAAAAAATATTTATTAGACAACACTTCTTTTGTTGAAGTTGGTAGTTGGAAGGGAGGCGTTACTGGGTTGGTCGCTCTTACAAACAAAGATAAAAATATTGATTACTACTCTTGTGATACATTTGCTGGAGTAGTTAACAGTTCTGAAAAAGATAGTTTTTTCAAGAATTCTGAATATAGTGATGCTCTACCAAGTGATGTTAAAAAAGTTTCAGAAATCGTAAATACTAATTTAAATGTAGTTGAGGGTATTTTTCCACAATCTATGAACTCTTTAAATATAAAAAACCCAATTTCTTTTGCACATATCGATGTTGATACCTATATTTCAGCAAAGGAAAGCTTAGAGTTTATTTCTAAAAACGGATCTAAGGGATGTTTAGTTGTTTTAGATGATTATGGAGGCTGGTTTACAGATGGTGTTACTAAGTATGGAAATGAACTCAAGTTTTCTGAAGACTTTTTTGTTGTACCAAATCATTTAGGCCAGCTCTTAATATATAAATTAAATTAGAAATGAGAGAAGCAACACTTGCAAATTTAATTACAAATAAAAAAATTATAATTGTTGGTCCATCTCCACATTTAACAGGAAAAAATATGGGTAGTTTTATAGATTCGTTTGATGTAGTGGTGCGAATTAATGAATTAGGAATTAGTAAAGATTATTTTATTGATTATGGATCAAGAACCAATGTGGCTTTCTTATCACTATCAGAACAATCTTTGAGAGTTTATAAAAAAATGTTAAGTGAAGTTTATACAAATGAATTAAAAATTATTGTACATCCAAGAGATGAATACAATATAAATCCTTATAGTGAAGAAAGTTTTAAAACAAGAAACACAAGAGAAATTTATGATGATATAGGTCTTTCTGTTGACTATTTCCATATTTCTCATCCAAGTTTTTTCGAAAGGTGTAATTTATTTGGAGTTTATCCAACAACTGGAGCATTAGCTATTCAAGAGATTTTAAATTATGATTTCAAAAGTTTATACATATGTGGATTTTCTTTTTATACAACTAAAAACAAATGGAATGAAGGTAAAAAAAATTATATGAAAGTTTACTCAAGCAATATTTCAGAACATAATATCAGAAAACCAGGCCATGATATTAACAAAGAAGTTCAAGGTTTAAAAAAATTAATTTCAGAAAGTAAGCAAAATATTTTTGGAGACATTTTATTTGAAAGGATTATATTAAGTAAATCTAATTTATACTTTAAAATTAAACAATTTCTAAATTATTATGTAAATATAGATAATTTTAAAAATTTATTAAAACTTGCAATTAGAAAGTTGAAATTAAAATGAAAAATTTGTTCATCATACCTGCAAGATCTGGAAGTAAAGGAATTATAGATAAAAATATCCAACCAATTAATGGAATCCCTTTATTTGTATGGTCCATAATTCATGCAAAGTATATGTCAAGTAGTGGAGATTACATTTGTGTCTCGAGTGATAGTGATAAGTATTTAAGTATTGCAGAAAATTGGGGTGCAGATCCGTTAAAAAGAAGTAAAAAATTATCTTCAGATACTGCATTTACTGAACCAGTTATGGAAGATGTTATCAATCAATATGAGTTAGATGAGCAAGATAATATATTTTTGCTACAACCAACAAGTCCTCTAAGAAGTAAAAAATCATTAGAAGTGTTTATTAACTTAATAAAAAACAATAAAGAATCAGGTTTATCAGTAAAGGAGACATATCAGTTTGAATGGGTAAAAAAAGATAAGTCTAGTTATCAACCAAACTATGCTGAAAGACCACGAAGACAAGATATGGAACCAAAATACATTGAAAACGGTTCTATATATTTTACAAAATTGAAATATTTTAGAAAATATAAAAATAGAGTTAGTGTCAACTCACAAATTGTAGTTATGGATGATTTTGAATCTATTGAGATTGATAATAGTGAAGAACTTGAACTGGTAAAAAGTTTAAGTGTTAAATTTAATCAACAATGGATAAAGGAAGTAACACAAAATAAAAATATAAGATGTGTATTTTCAGATATAGACGGAGTATTTGCAAAAAATAAAAAGAGAACAAACTCCAATGAAAGAATTTACTCAACGCTTGATTCATCTGCAATTTCTTCTTGGATTGGCAATGGTAAGTTATTTTTCTTTGTTTCTAGTGAAAAAAAGATACATTCTGAAGAATTGTTTAATAAAATGAACGTTACTGAATCAGTGTTTGGCTCGTCTGACAAATTGTCTGATATCAAACACCTTCTAAAAAAATATAAATTAAAAAGAGATGAATGTATTTTTTTGGGAAATGATATAAGCGATATTAAATGTTTGCGATATTTTGATATTTCTTTTGCTCCTAAAGACGCTACCTCTGATGTTTTTTCAAGTTCAAAATTTAAAATCAGTAAAAATGGTGGTGATGGCTTTATATCTGAAGTTCTTACAATGTTAGAATAGCGGTATGAATTTAAACATCGATAATTTTGAAATTAATGAAAATTCAAAAGTATATATAATTGCTGAAATTGGAATAAATCATAATGGTGATATTGAAATAGCTAAAGATTTAATAAAGGTAGCAAAAAATGCTGGTTGTAATGCTGTGAAGTTCCAAAAGAGAACGCCAGAACTTGCAGTCCCTGAGGCCCAATGGAATGAAATGAAGGAAACACCATGGGGTTCTTTAACTTATTTAGATTATAAAAAAAAGATTGAATTCAATATAGAACAATACAAATTACTTTTAGATTTTTCTAAAAAAAATAATATTACAATGTTTGCTTCATGTTGGGATGAGTTATCAGTTGAAATCATGAATGAATTGTCATTACCTGCTTTTAAACTAGCCTCTGCTTCATTAACAGATAAAAAAACAATAGACTCAATGATTAAAACCAGTAGACCAATTATTATTTCTACAGGAATGTCTACGGAAAACGAAATAGATAAAACAGTTGATTATCTAGATGATTATGAATTTGCTATTTTACATTCAACATCATCTTATCCCTGTAATATTGAAGAATTAAATTTAAATATGATTAAGACCCTTAAGCAGAAATACCCACAAAAAATAATTGGATACTCAGGACATGAAGTGGGAATTCCAACGACTGTTGCTGCAGTAGCTTTGGGTGCAAAAATTATAGAAAGACACATTACCCTTGATAGAACAATGTGGGGAACAGATCAAGCTGCATCTATTGAGCCTCATGGGTTAGGTATACTCGTAAACCATATCAGAGCAGTTGAAAATTCTTTAGGTACTGGAGTTAAAAAAGTTTATGATTCAGAATTTTCTCCAAGAAGTAAATTAAGAAAATACAAAAGTTTAAATTAATTTACTTTAGTAGATACAAATAAAAAATTAGGAAATTTATTAGTTTTAATTAATTTGTAACCATTTATTAACAGCTTAAAGAAAATATATGTTGCTCTAAGATATCCTTTAAGCGAATTTTTATATAACTCATCAAATTCAACAAGTAATTGTTTTGGTAGTATTTTGTTTTTTAGCATGTCATTTACCACTTCTATTTCAGCCCCTTCAATATCAAGCTTTAGCAGTGGTATATCATCTATGTTGTAAAGATTAACTATATCCGAAANTGATATNGTTTCAACTTCAATAAACTTACTTTCTTTTTTGAAATCATTTTGCCAGTTTGAAATGCTGTGGCTTACGTGATCTGCATTAGGAGGTTCAAAAAATTTTACAATTTGATTACTTTTATTAAAAAGTGCTTTTTTTATTAAAGTGAAATCATTTTTGTTTACGTCTTTTAAATTATATGCTTCAATTGGCTGGCTACCGCCATCCAAAAATTCTTTAGTATTACTTTTACCCAAAGACTTGCTCACTTTATTGATATGTTCAACAGATCGAGGAGTCGGGTCAATTAAAATTACTTTAATTTTGTATTTATTTATCATTTCAATATCAAATGAAATATCTTCTCCAACACCTGCTGATATCATTAGGCTATTTTCTAAATTTTCATCATGAATAAAATGCCATCCACCATATTCTGTCCCAAGGTAAAATAATTTTTTTGTTTTAGATATCTTATTAATAATGAATTTAAATAATCTAATGTATAAACTTGTCAAATACATTTTTAGTTGAAAAACACTGGCTGATTTTTTATATCGTCGATATTCAGCAAAAATTTTGTTGTATCTTTAATTCCATGACCGTGTTTCCTAACAGCTAAAAAGGGATACAAATTTTGTTTTGATATGTCACCATGGAAATGTGTTTCATTTTTTATTGTTACGCTGCCAAATTTTTTACTTAATAAACTAAAAATACTTTGATCATGCCTATTTTCTTTAAATCCCTGTATTTGTTTGTTTGAATTATATTTATCGGTAATCAAATATGGATCACTTTTAAGTAATTTTTTATATTCTTCAAAATAATCTTTAGTATGTTGATTATTTTTAAACATAATGTGTGTAGCTTCTAATTGTGTATTACTGAATATTCTGGACTCTTTTTCAATGCCAAAATATTGAAATAATTCTTTAGTTGTCCAGTCTTTTTCTTTGTGGATAGATTCACATTCAATTCTAAAATTTCCATAATCAGAGGTATTGAGTAAATCTACATATTCATAAAATCTTTTTTTTGCATAATAATTAAATGAAGAACCTGAATCACTGTAAACAACAATGTCATCAGGTTTAATCTCGCTTAAGAGATTACTTATTATTTCATGCTTCCATATCCAATATCCAGCACCACGTTTCATATTTAATATGTCTTTATATTTATTTTTAAACTCATTAGATAAAGAAGATTTATTTAAGCCTATTGTGTTTTCAAAGAAGCCTGAATATTTAGCTAGATTAATAATATGAGACTTGGCAATTCTAAAATTTTTAGTCCCATAAGTTACAAAATAAATCTTTTGAGATTTTTTCAAAGTCTTTCTATTAAAATTTAAAATCTTATCTAAAAAATATAAATCTGAAATTTTCGATTTTTCCCCACCTTCATACCAATAACTATCATTTCTCATTCTGTGGTAGTGCATTAAGTTTTTATTAAAAATAATTTTTCCACCATTTTTTAAATAAAAATATGACAATGCGATCGCATCACCTGCGGAGATATCAACTTTTAATTCAAAACCCTCTTTACAAAAATTTATATAATCCTCACGAAGAAATATTGGATTTCCTATATTTAAAATAGATTTAAGAGTCCTATCTTTGAAACTGCTATCTTTTTTATTTAGTTCTTCTTTATTTAACTCGTTAATAACATTTTTAATATCAAGTTCTTTGTTTAATTTTGTAAACAAAACATCATTATTTCTAAAAAATAGAAGGCTTTCTATATTTTTAAATTTTCTGAACAATTTTATTTTTGGTGGAAGAAATAGATTACCATTTTGTATCAATTCCAGATTTTTTTGTCTATTCAAGAAATTAGCTGTTCTTGAAGAGATGATATTATCACTATCCACTTGATAAACAATGTTATTTTTTGACAATTCAACACCTTTATATTTATTTTTGAAGCCACCTAAATTATGCTTATTTTGATTTAGTTTGATACTTAAANTTGAAAATTTTTTTCTTTGGATAACATCCTTAATTTTCTTGAACTCTACTTCATCAGAGCTATCATCCGATATTACAATTTCATCTAAATATTTTAAATCTAGTGTACTTGTGAGTAGCTCATCAAGATACTTAGAAGAATTGTATGTAGGTATAACTATTGAAAATTTTTTTTCTTTCACTAGACAAATTTTAATAATTTTTTCTTAATAATTACTACTGAAAATTCTATTAATATTTTTATACTTAATTATGGTTACCCATGCTTAAATTAATTTACTATTACTTTTTAAACAATATTTATGTAGCTAGAAATCTAAAAAAGTTTTTGTTTTTTAAAAAAATTAGTCTTAACGATTTGAAATTACTAAATAGAAATGAAATTTATTTCTACTTTCATAATTATTTTTATTTTCGATCAAAAAGGTATATCAAGAAGCATAGGTTTTATTTCAGGCTGTACAAAAGAGGTTATGGTGAAGATGCATTTCATGCAATGTGGGAATTTATAATTAAAACTTTCAGACCAAGAAATATTCTTGAAATAGGAGTATATAGGGGCCAAACACTAACTTTATTTTCTCTAATTTCAAAAAAAGAAAATATTCACTCTGAAGTTTTTGGTATATCTCCCATGAATGATACGGACGACTCAGTTTCGAATTATATGAATATAAATTATGAATCAGACATACAAAATCACCATAATCACTTTTCACTGGATAAGCCAAAAATACTCAAATCTTTATCAACCGATAGTGAAGCAATTAATTTTATTAAATCAAGAAAATGGGATCTTATATATATTGACGGAAGTCATGATTATTCAATAGTTAAAAAAGATATATCAAACTCAATCCAGAATTTATCAAAAGATGGAATAATTGTTTTGGATGATTCATCATTGTTTCAAAATTTTAATATCGATGAATTTACTTTTCCAGTATTTAAGGGTCACGAAGGTCCGTCTAAAGCATTTGAAGAAATTTTAAAAGAAAATAAATTAAACTTCTTGTTTGGCGTAGGTCATAATAATATTTTTATAAATACTTAATTCCAATAAAGCATTTCATCAATCTCTTTTTTTCTAATCAAAAACTTAATTTTTTTTAATCTTCTGGAATTATATGAATCGATATATTTAGAAAAGTTTTCAATTAGATCCAAAATTCCATTATCAAGATTGTATATAAATTCATAATTCGGTAAGGTATTTTTAAGTAAATCGAAATTTACATTATACGATCTTTCATCGGCATTGCTTTTACCAATACTTATATTTGATATATTGGTAAATTTTGCAATTTTTTCAGCTATTTCTATAATTGAAAAATTTAAATCATTTCTACCAATATTTAATANTAATTTTTCGTAATTATCATTTTTAATTAAATGTTCAATTATATTGCATATATCTTCTACATGAACAAACGGGCGTNTAGGTTTTCCATCCGAAAGTAATTCAATTTTTGAGTTTTTCATTGCTGAGTAAACTAAGTCATTAATTACTAAATCTAAACGAATATTTGGTGAAAAACCAAAAGCTGTCGCATTTCTTAATATCGCAATCTTAAACGAAAAGTCATTTTCTAAAATATAACTCTCATTCCTAACTTTAGCTTTTGCATAAGTAGTTATAGGGTTAAGTTCAGATTTCTCAGTTACAGTTTTTTTGTTGTATCCATACACACTGCATGAAGACATATATATAAATTTTTTAATATTTGTTTTTTCCATTAATGAAAGTAAGTTAATTGTTGCTTGGTGATTGATTTCATACGTTAATTTTGAATTTAGTTCTCCAAGTGGATCATTTGAGAGCTCAGCCATATGAATTACGCAATCGACATTTTGTAAATCATTAATTGTTAAATTTCTTATATCTTTTTGTATTACATTACCTAAAGCTGCTGCAACTTTATTACTACAATCAAAAAAATTTGTATCGAAACCATTAATTTGATAATCATTTGAAAATTTTTCTACAAATTTACTACCTAAATAACCGTTACAACCAGTTAATAATATATTTTTAATCATTAAAAATTCAACCAGGGTATTTTATTGTTTTCCCAAAGATTATTGAACATTAAATATTCTCTGTATGTATCCATAGGTTTAAAAAATCCTAAATGCTCATATGCATAGAGTTCACCATCATTTGCTAAGTTTTCAATTGGCTTTGATTCCAATGTTGATAATTCATCAATGTAGGAAATAAATTTTTTATTGAAAACCATGAAACCCATATTGACATGTCCTTGTAAAGTAGGTTTTTCAATAAAACTAGTTACTTTATTTGTGTCGTTAAACTCAACTAAACCAAATCTTGATTCTGGATTTGTTACCGTAATGGTGCCAATTTTTTCATGTTTAATATGAAAATCTATCAATTTGTCTATGTTGACGTTTGCTAGCCCATCTCCATAAGTGACAATGAAATTTTCATTTAAATATTTTTCAATTTTTTTTATTCTGCCACCAGTTGGAGTTTCATCTCCTGTATGTATTGTCATTACATTTGAATATTCAGAAAAATAATTTTCAATTATATCGCCAAGATACCCTGTGCATATTAAATACTCAAAATTATCAAATGAATCGAATATTTCCATCAAATGCACCAAGACCGGTTTACCACCGATTTCAACCATAGGCTTAGGGGTTGAATAGGTCATTTCACCCATTCGAGTTCCTTTACCTCCTGCTAAAATAACTACTTGATTTATTGAACTCATGATTCTAGTTTATAAAATTATCATATAAAATATGAAAAAAATAGGAATTATAATCACCGGTTCCAATGGATTTATTGGAAGTAGATTGACTAAAAAAATTGAGAAGCAATCCTTAATATTTATTGATAGGAAAAATAAAAATAATTTAAAATTTGTAGATCATAACAATTTAACTATAAAAAATTTAAATCATTTTGACTCAATTTTAATTTTTCATCTATCGACTTATTTCTCCTTAGATGATGCTAAAAAGGATAAAGTTTTTGAAGCAAACGTTAGTTTTACAAATAATTTATTAGATTTGATTGATGCTTATGATGTTAAAAAAATAATCTATACAAATTCGATGTATAACTTCTACAAAGATCCAAATTTACGAGATAGTTTTTATACAAAAACAAAAAATGAGTGTGCAAAAAATTTAGAGTATTTTTGTGACAAAAATAATTCAATTTTTGAAGAAATATTTCTTGATAACACATTTGGAGAAGGTGACAAAAGAGAAAAAATTATTCCACTGATTGTTAAAAGTATTATTCAAGATTCAGAAAACCCAATTATAAATAAAAATGGATTTATTAATTTAACACATGTGGATGATGTAGTAGATAGATTGTTAATATCTAGAGAAATTTTTGAAAAAAATAAATCAGCATTTATTCCAAAATATATGGTTAATTTAAATTCAATTTATCATTTTTTGTTAAGTTTTTATAAAAAAAATCAACCAGATAAAGAAATTCTAACTTATAAAAAAAATGACTATATAAATATGCAACTGTTAATTGATAACAAGAATATAAACTTAGACAATTTAAATGAGAAATTAGTGTTATTATTGCAAAATGCTTGATAATTTTGATGGTGTAGAAGTTGTAAAAGGAAATAGTTTTGCTGATCATCGTGGAGAACTTAAAAAAACAATAATTGGTGACNTTATGTTATCTGTTAGCGAAATCTTAAACGTTACATCTTCAAAAAACGTTTTAAGAGGGATGCATTTCCAAGAACCACCAAATGCTGTAAGTAAATTAGTCCAATGTACTCAGGGAGAAATTTTAGATGTAATTTTAGATTTAAGAAAGAGTTCTGAAACTTATCTTAAAACAGGGTCTATCCAATTAACAGAGAAAGATGATATTTCACTTTTTATTCCAGAAGGATTTGCACATGGCTACCTTGTTCTTTCAGACTCTGCAAAAGTAATTTATTTACAATCTGGAAAATATGATAGTGAGAGTGATTTTTCTATCAATCCTGAAAGTATTAATTTCAAATGGCCAATAAAAAATTNNCNCATNTCAGAAAAAGATAAAAATGCAGTGTCTCTTAGTAACTATTCAACAAAATTTGAGTAAAAACATAAAAGATTAAAGTCAAAAGTTTATAATTTAAACATGAAAAAATACATTGTTACAACAACAATACAATCCCCTACAAAAGCAACTATTAAATATTCTGAAATGTCTGATTGGCAACTTGTAGTTGTTGGTGATAAGAAAACTCCAGAAAATGAGTATCTAGATATTGACTGTATTTTTCTTACACCTGAAAATCAAGAAGATTTAAATAAAAACTTATCAGACTCAATTGGGTGGAACTGTATACAACGAAGAAATATGGGTTTCCTTTTTTCTTACCAACAAGGAGCAGACATAGTTGCAACTGTAGATGATGATAATATTCCATACGATTTTTGGGGAAAAAATATTTATATTGATAATGAAGTAGAGGTTGATTTATTTCATTCAGAAAATGGATATTTTGACCCTTTAAGTGTAACGAGTAATTCAAAAATTTGGCATCGTGGTTACCCAATAGAGATGGTTCCTACAAAAAATAATGTAAAACCTATAGGAAAAGATAATCGTCACGTTTTGGTTCAGGCAGATTTATGGGATGGCGACCCGGATGTTGACGCCATATGTAGGCTGTCTATGAAACCTGAGGTAAAGTTTGATGTTCAAAAACCATATGGAAGTAAACAACTAAGTCCTTTTAATAGTCAAAATACTTTTTTAAGCAGGGAAGTACTCCCACACTATATGATGTTGCCTTATGTTGGAAGAATGGATGATATTTGGGCTTCTTATATTGTTCAAGAAAAATTCCCCAACTCAGTTATCTACAATACTGCAAGCGTGTATCAAGAGAGAAATGAACACGATGTCGTTTTAGATCTAGAAAAAGAGATTATCGGATACAGAAATACTTTAAATTTCATTCAAAAGAGATATGAATTAGAAGATAATGTAAAAAAATCTTTTGAAATATATCAGAATGCTTTTTAAATTTTTAATTATTGATGTAAATTAACATTTTATAATTTGTTTAGATATCCATTCATAAGTTATCTTAATTCCATCTTCTAAGGAATATTCGTAATCCCAATTAAGGACCTCTCTTACTAATGAATTTTCTGAATTTCTACCTCTCACTCCAAGAGGTCCATCTATGTGATTTATTTTAATTTTTTTATTAGCAATTTTGGAAACTATTTCAACAAGCTGATTAATTGATACCATCTCTTCAGATCCAATATTTATTGGTTCAAAAACTTGAGAGTTCATAAGCCTTCTTGTTGCTTCAATACAGTCGTTAATAAATAAAAAAGATCTAGTCTGTTTTCCATCGCCCCAAACCTCGATATTACCATCTTTTGTCTCAGCAACTTTTCTACACATTGCTGCAGGGGCTTTTTCCCTTCCTCCGTCCCAAGTTCCGTTTGGTCCGTATATATTATGAAAACGAGCAATTTTTATATCCATTTTGTAGTTTTTCATATAACTCAGGTATAGTCTCTCAGAGAAAAGCTTTTCCCAACCATATTCAGAATCAGGATTTGCAGGATAGGCATCTGATTCTTTCAAACCAGGATTATCCGGCGATTCCTGAATTTCTTCTGGATATATACAAGCTGAACTTGAGTAAAAAACTTTTGGAAGTTTTTTTGAATAGTTTTCAATCAAACTTCTTAATAAATTTAAATTAATTAATGAAGAATTATGCATAATGTCTGCATCATTATCTCCAGTAAAAATAAATCCNGCACCACCCATGTCTGCTGCATATTGATATATTTCAGTTATATCTTCATGTTCCACAAGTATTTTGTCAATGTTAGTTTTTTCAGTTAAATCTAGAAGGTAGAACTCATGAGCATCTGAATCAGAAAATTCAGGATTTTTTATATCAACTCCAAGAGTCATATAACCCTCTTGATTTAATCTAGATACCATGTGCGAGCCAATGAAGCCACCAGCACCCATAATTAAAGCTTTTTTTATCATAAATAAATTATATCAATTAGGTTAGTTTAAAAGTCTTGTAACTCGACACCATCCGCTCTAACTCTGTTAAAACGTACAGTATTTACTTCTCTTAATTCAATACTTTTCGCATCAAGATAATTTTTAAATATACTTTCCGCATTAAACCCATCAATTTCATTTTGCAAAATGTAGTTATATAAATCAGCAAATGTATTCATATTTTCTGATGAACTAATTATAAATCTATCATTAATTCCACTCCAATTATGAAAATTTGGAGTGTACAAATATTTGTTATTCATTTTTGATAAATCTATATTACTATCGTAAAACATTAGGTCTGATCTACATCTTAAAACCCAATCAAAGACAAGATTATTTTTTGCTTCATACTCTTTTTTTAATTCGTTACATTTAAAAATTCCATAAAGTTGTTGCATATGAGCAATTTTTGCTTTTCTTAAACTTTTAAATTTGTTTTTTACAGATTTAAATTGACTATTTTTTAATTTGGTTTTCCTTATATTTGGATCTTTTTCAATTATGTATAGTGAGTCTTGAAAATATTGATCAAATTGTTGATTTATTTTTTTATTTTCTGGGATATGAGCAAATATTTTGTAATCTTCAAAATTATTATTCAGAAATTTGTTTATATTTTTATACGTCAGTTCAATAGATCGAAGTTGACCAGAAAAACAGACTGCAATATTCATTACCATATTTTATATTGAGTTTTGTAAAGTTATTTAAACTTTTGCAGTAAATCCAAATAATAATTTTTATTTATTGGTCTAATTATTTTGTAATTTAATTTTAAGTTAGAAAGTGATAACTCATAATTTGCTGAATAACAGTCTTTTCTATCAAAACAGAGAATACCTTTTGAAATATCACTTATTGGTTTAACTCCGTAATTTTTAAGTTTCTCATATTGAGTAATTGGTAACGATGCCTGACTAATTACTGTTGGATTATTATAAAAGCTTTTATAATCATTCATGTTAATCAATAGTAAGAAAGAAAAAATGGTGATAATCAAATTCAAATTTATGCTGAATTTGTGTTTATTTTTTAAAAAGTCCAAATTTAATATTAAGAATGATGTCATAAGAAAGAATGAAGAAAATCTATATTGAGGTAAATAAAATATCCAAAGTCCAAAGAGGATGAAAACACTCAAATATACTTTTATCAAATTTACATAATCTTTTTTTATTTTTTGATGCTTAAAGAAAAGTATTTTTAATAATTTAAAAAATATTACCGATATCAGAAAATTTTTAATTATATTTTGATTATTTGGTAAAAAAACTTCATTTATCCACTGCAAATTATTGATGGTGTTAATTCCATTTTCTGGATCTCGAAAACTATCTATTACCAAATAGCTTATATATTTTGATTTTTCTGGGAATAACCAGCCAGTATTAATACAAGTTAGATTTACAGGATATATAAAACATGATGTATTAATAAAATTCTTAATGAACCATAAAATTAAAAAAGTAAAAGAGAAATTATAAATTAATCTAAATTTTTTAAATCTAAACATCATATAAAAGTAAAGTGGAAACAAAATAAAACCGAAGATTCTTAATTGAACCGCATAGATAAAAAACAAAGAGAATATTAAATGTTCAAGATTTGATATATCTTTTTTTATTATTATTGAATAGATAGAAAAAACTATAAATAATATACATAATATAGAAAATGAATAATCAAACTTGTTAATTTCCTGTGTAGCAATAAAACCATTTCGGCCACCATCAAATCCAAAATTATCTAAAATTCCAAAAACTCCAAAACAAATAGCAATATTTTTGTAGTATTCAATTTTTGAAAATATAAAAGCAATTATTAAAGAGAAAAAGCTTATAAGAAAAACAAGATTAAATATATGGGCAAAATTTAAATTTATTTCATTTAACAACGATGAGGCAAACTCGCTAATTGACATATATCCTAGATAGGGATTCAAATTGGATAAACCAAAGACTATTTTTTCTGTATAAATCCATTTTTGTGACATTAAATGATACAAGTAACTATCTTTACTTAATCCAGTGTCATAAAAGGTAATGAATAATAAAAAACAAAGAAAAATATTTAAACCAAATTCTTTATAAGACTTAATTTTTGTAAAATTTCTTACGTTGATAATCAACAAAAAAATTATGAAAATAGTTATATTAAAATTAACTAACCCTGAAAAAAAGTTAAAAATAAACAATATTTGAGAGAATACAACTAAACCGATAATAAGAAAAAAAGTCTCTTTTTTTATATCAAATAAGGAATGGATATCTTTTTTTGTAAAAATTTCAATTATTACAAATAAAGCACGACCCACCAAATATAGAAATATTAAAATTGCTATATAATATATAAAAATAAAAAGTATATTACTCACACAACTAGATATTAATAATATTCTTAATTGATTATGCAAATTTAAAATTTATAGATTGAAGACTCACTGAAGCACTAATCTATATGTTATGAATCTTGTTTTACACTTAAAAACTTATTTACTGAGTTTAATAACTACAATATATAGCCCTACAAATATACATAACAAATTGAAATTTAAACAAATATATGAAATTTTATATGCAATCAAACAAGACAACATAGATGGTGATTATGTAGAGTTTGGAATTTTTAAGGGTAAATCTCTTTATCATGCTTGGCGATGTATTAATAAACTTAAATTAAATAATATGCACGTTTATGGATTAGATTCATTTGAAGGGTTTCCTGTTGAAAATCACAAACTATATACAAATGAAAATTTTGAAACTTCATATGATATTGTAAATAAATTTTTCTCTAATAAAAATAAAATAGATATAGTTAAAGGCTTCTTTGAGAATTCTCTTAATACAGACAAAATGCAAGAAATAAGTAATGTCTCTTTTGCGTTTATAGATTGTGATATTTACGAATCCTCTATTCCTATACTTAAATACTTAGAGGAAAGAATCTCACCGGGAGGATTCATAATGATTGATGATTTTACATCCATTGACGATAATCAAAATTCAATTTATAAAGCTTGGAAAGAAAATAAATATTTTGAAGATAATTTTGTTTACTATTCAAGCTATTCAAATGGACAGGTGTTTAGGAAAGTAATAAGTCATTAAAAATAAAATCTATAAAAATTTATATAAAGTAATTTTTATTAATTATTTTCTTATTATTTATATGATAAATATATGAATGGTTTTCAAAAAACTTTAAAAGAAATAATCTATATTTCGAAACTTACTGGAGTTACAAAGAAAAAGATAAGAATATTGATGTCGGTCGGTTTATCAAACTTGACCGTTTTGTCTGATATCCTAATAATTCTTTATTTTGCAAACATACTATCTGGAGAAAGAGCTGAATTTGATATTCTAAATTCAATTCTATCTAATTTAATTTTTCTTCCAATAATTGTACTTTTTAGATTTATATTCATATATGTAGAACAAGCAAATATTATGTCGTTAAAGCTTCAAGTTGAAAAAAATCTTAAAATTTATCTTATTAAAGAAGTCTATAAAAAAGGAAATTATTCGATCGCTGATTCAAACTACTATATTGGAACTTTAAGCGGTCATATTGGGTATTTTTACCAAGGATTAACAAGCTTATTAAATAGTTTTATACAAGTAGTTGTATATTCTTCATTTTTAATATTTACAGACCTTAATACAATCACAGTTTTTGCAATTGGTATAGCTGTTTTATTTATTCCTACAAGAGCATTATTAAAACTAGGTCGTAAATATATGCACGAGGCTTATGTTAGTGGAAGGCAGGCGTCGAGAGAAATAGAAAGAGTTATACAAAATATATTTTTAATTAAGATCTTAGACACAATTAAAACTGAACTCGATAATTTTGACAGAACAACAGAGAAAGTAAAAACTGCAAATTTTAAAAATCAAATTTATGGAACATTAAATTCTCTTACACCAAATTTTTTAACTGTTTTTACAGTTTCAATTTTGATTGTATTTTTTGATATCCTAAAATCTCTTACGCTAGAGTTTCTTGGGGTAACACTTAGATTAGTTCAAACTATTGGAACCTTCAACAAGTCACTCAATATGGTTATCAATTCACATGTGCATTTAGAGTCATTTATTAATTTAGAAAATAACAAGTTAATAATTGATGAAAACTACTTTAATATAAACGAAAATTCAAACTTAGCAATTAAAATAGAAAATTTGAAATTTAAGTACTTTAATTCTGAAGATTTAATATTTGATAATTTAAATTTAGAAATTAAAAAAAATAAACATACAGTAATTACTGGGCCAAACGGATCTGGTAAAAGCACGTTATTAGGATTGATTTCAAAAGTTTTTTATCCTCAAGAGGGCAAGATAACTAGCTATTCAGAAAAAGTAGGTTATGTTGGTGTCACACCCCTAATATTAAATGGTTCTTTACGAGATAATTTTATGTATGGAAATACTACAAAAAAAGATGATGCTGACTTGATTAAATTAATGGAACAATTTGAATTATTTAATAGTGATGATATTGATTTAAATTATCAAGTTAATAATAAAAGTCTCTCTTCCGGACAAATGCAAAAAGTTGCATTTATAAGGTCTTTGCTCGCAGATGTAGAAATATTACTACTTGATGAATCAACTTCAAACCTTGATGTATCATCGAGGAAGCTTATTTTTGAAATTCTTAGCAAAAAAAATATTACTATTATTAATTCAACTCACAGCCATGAAGATTTTTCCTATGATGAACATCTGCGTATAGTATTAAAAGATGATAAAAGGCTATTTGTCAGTAGTTAGGATTTTGTAAATTTCAAATTCTTCGTTTACTATTTTATCAATTAAATAATTTCTCTCTATGGTTTTTAATGAATTTTCAACTATTTTATTTTTTAAATTTTTATCATTGAGTATTTCTTCAATTAGTTGTATTGTCTCTATGTCATTATCTATATAAAATCCATTAAAACCATTATCAATAATTTCCATAGTATTAGGATTTTTCTTACACAACACTATACAGCCTGAGGACATGGCTTCTAAGAGGGCTTTAGGATTACCTTCATACAACGATGTTGTAATATAAAAGTAATATTTATGATACAAATTCATTAATTGATTGTTATCCATGTTTCCCAAAAGATTTAGTTTCACATTTTTCGAATCCGCATACTTAATAAGATCATGCTTGCCAGGTCCGCTACCTACTATATCAATTTCAAATTCAGAATTATCAAATATATCAATCAACATCTTATAGTTTTTTTGGCTATCAAGACGCCCAACAGAAAGAATTCTTTCTTTATGCCTAGATTTATTTTTTTCAGCTTGTAGGGTTGAAACGTAATTTCTTAGAATAGAAATCTTATTTACATTTTTTGATATTTTTTTAATTTTTATCATATCAGTTTCTGATGTCACAGTATATATATCTGAAAATCGCAATGAAGCTTTTGTTAGAACGAAGTAAAAAAGTTTTACAAATATTGATTTTTTTTGAATTTTCTTAAATTCGTAAATGTTATATCCAGTTCTTACAAATAAAGGAATTTTTAAGATTTGTTTCAATATTATTCCTATCCAGCTCCCATTTAATTGATTTGTTTTGATTAGTTGGCTATCTTTAATATATTTTTTGAGGATAAATGGAACAAAAAAACTTTTAATTATATTTATTGATTTAATTTTACTTTTTTTTATATATTTATAAATTGGTAAAATTTTTATATTCGGGTTATTTATTACAGGAATATCGGATTCATCTCCAAATGTGATAAATGTATATGTTAATTTGTAATCACTTATCATTTTATTGTATAAANTTATTTCTCTACTTAATAAGCCAGAATCTTCCCACTGTTTTAGAGATACATCATAAGTAAATATGAGAATTACATTCATCGAGTTAATATTAACTTAATATACTGTGTTAATAATATGAAAAAAATATTAGTAATCCACAATACATACCAAGTTCAAGGTGGAGAAGACATTGCTGTTCGCAACGAAATCGAGTTTTTGAAGAAAGAATTTAATGTTGAAACAATTTTTTTCAATAATAAAATTGATAGTTATTTCAAACAGTTGTTTTATTTTATTATGAATAAAAATTATGAGAGCATAAAAACTGTAAAGGAAAAGATTAAAATTTTTGAACCGGATATTATTTATGTTCACAATACATGGTTTAAAGCCTCGGCTGGAATATTTGACTTATTAAAAAATCAAAATATTAAAGTACTAATAAAACTCCATAATTTTAGGTACAGATGTACAAATTCCTATATGAGTAAGATTCATTTTAAAGGGAAGACATTTTGTGAGTGTTGCGGTTTAAGTTCAAACGAAATTGGTATTTTTAACAAATATTTTAAAGAGTCATTTTTAAAATCATTTCTTGTAATAAGATATGGTAAAAAGTTTTATAAATTAATGTCTGATGAAAAGTTTAAATTACTTGTTTTAACTAGTTTTCATAAAGAATATATTGAAAGTAATGATATTTCAAAAAATGTAGAAATATTCAGAAACTATATTAATTCAAACATTCAAAATACAAGTGAGTATGAAAATTATTTTGTATATGCAGGGCGAATATCAAAAGAAAAGGGTGTTCTTGAATTAATTGAGTCATTTCTAGCTGCTGATCTAAAAGATATGCAATTAAAGATTATCGGAGATGGCCCCGCTTTGAATACTTTGAAAAATAAATTCAAACATAAAAATGTTTTATTTTTAGGAAAATTATCAAATTTCGAAACTATTGAAGAAATAAATAACTCAGTTGGTGTCGTAACAACAACTAAACTTCTTGAAGGTCAGCCAACATTATTATGCGAAGCCTCTATTTTAAAGAAACCATCAATTTTTCCAAAAACTGGTGGAATTCATGAATTTTTTCCCGAAGATTATGAGTTATCTTATAAGCAATTTGATTATCAGGATCTTATATCAAAATTCAAAGTTTTTTCTGATAAAGAAAACGCAATTAGAATTGGCAATGAAAACTACAAATATATAAAAAATCTTCTAGATGAAAGATCATTATTAGATGATTTAATGAAAATTATCGATGAATAAAAAAAATTTTGTCTCTGTTTTAATGAGTACACACAATAATGAAAAGACTATTAAAAATGCTATTGAAAGTATTACTAATCAAACTCATAAAGATTTAGAATTTTTGATTATTGATGATTGTTCAGACGATAATACTTATCAAATTATCAAGGACTATTCGAAAAAACATAATTTTATTAAGATTTTTCAAAATAAATCAAATATTGGTTTAACAAAATCTCTGAATAAATTAATTAAAATTTCAAATGGTGAACTCATTGCACGTCAGGACGCAGATGATGAAAGCTTAAAAGAAAGATTAGCTTTACAAATAAGTAACTTAATTAAAAATGATGTTGACTTCTGTGTTTCCAGAGCGATAAATATACAGACTAAAAATAACATACCAAGATTCTCAAATTACTTACCTACAAAATATGTTTTAAAATATAAAAACCCTTTTATTCATGGAACATTATTGATCAAGAAAACTGTAATTGAAAATATTGGAGCGTATGATGATAAGTTTTATTATGCACAAGACTATAAATTGTTTAAGGATTTGATTGAAAAAGACTATAGTTATATTTACTTGAATAAACCACTTTATAAACTAAACACAAAAAATAATATATCTACAAATAAAAAAGATATCCAAAGTTATTATGCTAATTGTGTCAAACGCAACATAGAGCCAGATGGAAGAAATTAATTTTAAACTATATATTAATAAAGCTGGAGAATCTTGGATTACTGACAGATTAAGAGCTGAATTTTATAAAGAAAATAATAACACTACAAAACGAATTTCTAATGCTGACATAGTATGGATAATTTCTCCGTGGACTTGGGATAAATTAAATAAGAAAAAACTGGAAAATTTGAAAACAGTATGCACAATTCATCACATAGATGAGGCAAAAGTTGATTCAGCCTACCTTGATGATTTTAAAGCTAGAGATAAATATGTTGACATTTATCATGTGCCTTCAAAGAAAACAGAAGCCCTGCTAAATAACTTAACAAATAAACCAAAAATACAAATTCCTTTCTGGGTTGATTCACAAAAATTTTATGAGATAAAAGACAAAGAAACACTCAGATCGAAATTTGGATTTAGTGCCAATGACTATGTTGTAGGTTCTTTTCAAAGAGATACCGAGGGAATTGATCTAATAAGTCCTAAACTTTCAAAAGGCCCAGATTTATTTATACAAAATTTAAATAAACTCAAAAACCAAATAGAAAACAAAAATTTGAAAGTTTTAATTGCTGGATATCGACGCCAATATATTATCAATGAACTAAAAAAACTAAAGATTGATTACAAATATTTTGAAAAACCAAGTTTAAAAATTTTAAATGAACTTTACAATTGCCTTGATTTATATATTGTTGCATCAAGAGTTGAAGGGGGGCCAATGGCAATTATGGAATGTGCAATAGTAAAAACTCCAATTGTATCTACTGATGTAGGTATCTCAACTGAAGTTCTTCATCCATCATCAATATATGAAATTGAAACTTTTGAAAGCGCAAAACCAAATATAAATTTTGCTTATGAAAGAGCAAAAAACTTTGTAATTAAAGATGGAATGAACAAATTTAATGAAATGATGGTCAAGCTTTATGAAAGTTAGCATTGGAACAAATGTTAAAGATGGACCATGGGGAGGTGGTAATTTATTTGCAATTAATCTCACAAATTACTTGGTTAATAATCATCACGATGTGGTCTATGACTTAAAAGACAATGATATCGATGTTATCTTACTAACTGAGCCTCGAAAAACATCTGAGTCATCTGCATTTACCCACATTGATGTAAATAATTACCTTAAATATGAAAATAACAAATGTGTTGTAATTCACAGAATAAATGAATGTGATGAAAGAAAAAACACAAATAATGTAAATGAATATCTCATTAAAGTTAATAAGTCGGCCGACTATACAGTATTTGTGAGTAGTTGGTTAATGAACTTATTTAATGACCAAGGACTTACTCAAAAAAATAAAAAAGTTATTCTTGCTGGGGCAAATAAACAAATTTTTAATAATGACAACTTTTCACCTTGGAACAAAAAAGAAAAACTCAAAATTGTAACTCATCACTGGGGTGCAAATTGGAACAAAGGGTTTGATACTTATTCCCAAATTGATGAAATGATTGGTGATGAAAAATGGAAAAATAAAATTGAATTTACATATATTGGAAATTTACCAAAAAATTTCAGTTTTCAACACTCTAAACATGTCGATCCTTTGTCTGGAAAAGAACTTGCAAAAGAAATCAAAAAAAATCATCTGTATATAACCGGATCATTAAATGAACCTTCTGGTAATCATCACATTGAAGGCGCTCAATGTGGGTTACCTATTTTGTACATTGACTCCGGAGGCATTCCTGAATATTGCAATAACTTCGGTTTAAAGTTTGACTCTAAAAATTTTGAATCAAAACTTGAAGAAATATATGAAAATTATGATTTTTATTATGAAAATATGAAAAATTATCCATTCAATTCTGAAAAAATGTGTGATAATTATTTTCAACTATTTAAAGAATTGTGTTCTAGAGAAATTGAAATTGCAAAAAATAGATCTATTGATAATTTGCAAGTATCAAATTTTTATCTTTATAAATTGAATAAATTAGTAAAAAAAATATCAAGTAAAGTTAAACTTTAAAAAGTGAACAAAATAATTTCTTACGGAACATTGATAACAATGTTTTTTCTTATTGTATTTACACGTTCTTTTGCTGGTATTTATGTTTTTGGTATACGACTTGGAGAATACTTTGTTGCTTTTGGGCTTGTTTTATCATTCGTTATAATTTTGATACCAAATAAATATCTAAAAGCTCCTGTAACAATACATAATCTTTTCAGACTTATTGTAATTGCATTTTTTATTACACTGATTGTTACTGATGCAGATTTATTAGCAAGGTATACCTACAAAACAAGCTCATATATTTGGACTATGGCATATTTTTTTGTTGGTTATTATTTTTTAAATGAAACAATTGATAAAAAATTATTTTACGTATTCTTTTTTGGATATTTAATTTTATATATCTTCGGGACAGGAAATTATCCAGATGCGTTAATGAACTGGTTTAAAAGTGTTGGTGACAGATTTACTTTCGTAAAGGCATCAGATATGGTTCTAGCAACAATTATCTTAAATTTAATTTCATTAAATACTTTGAAAAAAACACAGAGTTATCTTTTTTTCATATTTTCAGTGGGTATTTTTATCCCTTTAATTACCCAAATGAGCAGAATGGCACTTGCTGCACTTTTACTTTTTACTTTGTTGTATCTATTTTTTAATTTTCAATACATATTTTTAAATATTAGAAATCTTATTCTTTTATTAGTTCTAGGACCGTTAATATTTTTTCTATCTACGTTTAGAGTTACACAATTTGATTTTGCCTCATTACCTACTGAAAATTTAGAGAGAGTTGGTATTGTAAGTGTAGTCGATGAAGAATTAGATAAGATTACAAGAATTCATGACAATACACAAATTGACACATTTATGTCTCTTTATTTTGAAGAAAGGTATGTACCAAATGTTACATATAACAGTGGCCAAAATATCTTAGTGGACACAGGTTGGCATAATAAGCTAATTTCTACTGATGGAACATTTAATTGGAGACTGAGTATGTGGCAAGATTTATATTACTATCAAGCTTCTGAAAATAATGTAATCTTTGGATACGGATATAACGAAGTTCTTCCTGTATTTAATCTTGCATACGATTCACAAAATATGTTCAGGGTTGGACATGATAAATCAAATGAACATGTACATAATTATCTGGTAAACATATTTGGAAGAGGCGGTCTGATTCAACTATTTTTAGTTTCGTTTCTTCACTTGAGTATGTATTACATATATTTTAAAAAATTTAGAAATCATTACATTTTAATCTTAATTCTACCTCCACTGTTAAATGCTATGACAGATATTGCTATGGAAGGAGTTCAATTTCCAATTAATTTTTATTTAATGTATGGATATTTTTTATCTCAGGGTATAAATTTAACAAAGGATAAACTAAAAATATGAAAAAAGCACTTATTACTGGTATTACAGGACAAGACGGTTATTACTTAACAAAATTACTTCTAGAAAATGGATATGAAGTACATGGAACTGTAAGAAGAGCTTCTTTAATAAATACTTATAGAATAGATGAATTAATTTCAAGTTATAGAAATGGAGAACTGACTCTACATTATTCTGACCTGCTAGATTCGGCATCTTTGAGCCTATTAATAAACACTATTCAACCTGACGAGGTATATAATCTTGCAGCTCAATCACATGTCTCCGTTTCATTTAAGAACCCTGTATATACAACTCAGGTTGGTACTCTTGGTTCAGTTTCAATCCTTGAAGCAATAAGAAGTAAAGATAAAGATATAAAATTTTATCAGGCATCCTCTTCAGAAATGTATGGTGGATCATCAAAAGAAAAATTAAACGAAAGCTCTCCTTTTGACCCAAAAAGTCCGTACGCTGCATCAAAAGTTTTTGCACATGACATAACAAGGATTTATAGAGATTCATATGATTTATTTTGTGTAAATGGAATTCTTTTTAACCATGAATCTCCAATGAGAGGTGAAACATTTGTAACAAGAAAAATAACTCGAGCAGTCGGAAGAATAAAAATGGGAATTCAAAAAAAAGTAACTCTTGGAAATTTAAATGCTTCAAGAGACTGGGGCTTTGCAGGTGACTATGTTGAAGGAATGTGGCAGATGATGCAACATGAAAATCCCTCAGACTGGGTCCTAGCAACTGGCGAATCTATTACCGTTAAAGCATTTGCACAGAAAGCATTTGAGTATGTTGATTTAAATTATGAAGAATATGTAGAATCTTCTGAAAAATATTTTAGGCCAAATGAAGTTGACTTCTTGCTTGGAGATAGTTCTAAAGCAGAGAAGGAACTTGGTTGGAAACCAAAAACCTCTATTGACGAACTTATAAAATTAATGGTTGATGAAGATTTAAAGCTTGCAAATAGAGAGAAAGTTTTAATTGACGAAAATTTGTTAAAACCAACCTGGGAAAATCCGTCAAGCTGAGTTTTTAAGGAACCAATCATAAGATAATTTTATTCCTTCCTCAAGACGGATATTTGGTTTCCAGCCATAAGAAAACATTTTAGTTGAATCTAATAATTTTCTAGGATTCCCATCCGGTTTGGTTGAATCAAAAATTAATTCACCGTCATACTGCAATACCTTTTTTATAAGTTTTGCCAAATCGATAATTGATATTTCTTGTGAACTCCCCACATTTAATATTTGCTGATCAACATCTTTCTCAATAATTAATTTAATTGCTTCTGATAAATCATCTACGTATAAAAATTCTCTCAATGGCTTACCTGACCCCCATATGCTGAATCTATCCTCATTATTGATTTTTGCATTATGCATTCTAAATATAAGTCCTGGAATGACATGACTATCATTTTCTGAAAAGTTATCGTTAGGTCCGTATAAATTAGTGGGCATTAGGTTTATAATTTTATGACCAAATTGTTTTGTCATTGCGTCCCCAATTTCAATTGCACTTAATTTAGCCATTGCATAGGGTGAATTTGTTGGTTCAAGTTTGCCAGTCATTATGTATTCTTCTTTAAGTGGATTTTCTGCATTCAGAGGATAGATACAACTGCTTCCCAAATTTATGATTTTAATATTTTTATTTTCTAAACAACTTTCTAATATGTTCATGTTGATTTTTAAATTTTCTGTAATAAATTCAAATCTCTTTTCATTATTTATATTGATACCACCAACCTTTGCA
>FUFK010070767.1_pt1 | contig 36280 bp, 42 predicted proteins | sample 1021851 | NCBI WGS metagenome assembly FUFK01 (sample SAMEA51879418, study PRJEB19060) | metagenome | reverse complement strand
TTGGAACATCTTCTCGTAGAAGATTGGTGGTGCTACAAACCAACGATTCTCTTCTGGCACAGACTGGTCATCCAGAGTACGTGCCATCAGCAACATCAGGTTGATGCCAGCATCGTCAGTTTCTACGTTGACAGGAGCGGATGCAGTACCCAGCGCACTGTTCGTAGTGGTAAGACCACCTGACAGTGACGCATCATCTGCACCAGCGATACCTGCGCCATCAGAGATAGCTTGCAGGACGTTTGCATCGTACTTACGCTTCAACGCAAATGCACCTGATGAGGTAGCAAGAGCTTCGAAGTTTACGTGCGAATGCCGCTCTTCGATATCGTCGATCTTAAACGCGAAAGCGTTTGCATTATCGACAACCATCGTGATTTGATCGTCAGCCAAGTCTTGTGCGTTTACGACGGAACCCCGTGTATACGAACTGACTGTGACCACTGGTTCTTTAATTATGCGAACCGTATCGCCAAAGTTTTCAATCTCACCCGCGTAGTCGGTGTTAGTAATATCTTCTACAACCGAAGCACGACGGAAGAACTTGAGGACTTTTTGGCTAAAAATCTCCGGTGCAAAATTACCGGAGGGCAGGTTACCATAACCTGCAGCAGTACCAAATGCCATTGGTTCTTTCCTCTTCTTCTATGAGGTTAGTTGTTAGGGTCGATCCGTCCCTCTTGACGTGCGGAGTCTAACTCGCTTTCTAGCTTTTCAAACTCCCACGGTTTGAGACTACGGATTTCGGAAGCCTTCCAAATGCGCTTGTCTCCGCCTTGTTCAGATGTGATCTCCCTAGCTTTGGGAGCACGTACTGAAGTTGCAGCGTCGGCTTTTGCCTTGCTAGTCTTCCTTTTTGAGATACCTGCATCTGCTTTGTACAGATCTAGGACTCGTGAGGCCCAACGAGCGTCGGTATTGTTATTGTAGATACCGTCCGAAATAGATTCGGGCTGCTCTTGTAGCCAGTTTAAGAACTTCTCATCTGTCTTGATTTCATCGAAGTCAGGATGATTGTTCGTAAGTTCGCGGTAAGCCGCCTGTACCACAGTCTCCTTTTCACGTTCCTTGATAACTTCTAGTTCCTTTTGAAGTTCGCTGGTGCGTTCGTTGGCTTGCATCGCTGCTACCGTTTCGACCACCCCATACACATCAGGGTACTGTGTCTTGAATTCCTCCAACTCTTCAACCGTCTTCGGCATAGGAACATTTGCTTGTTGCGTTGCCGCTGCCAGTTGCCGTTTCTCCTCCTCAAACTCTGTTAGCTTTTTATCGTAGTGCCGCTTCAGATCGTCGTATCGCTTCTTATAGTCGTGATCCGGTTTCTCTTCTTTCGTTTCTACGAAGCTGTTTGATTCGGGTTGTTCGGTATCTTCGCTTGCTTCTACCTCTGGGGTATCGTCTTCTTCGTCCTTATAGACTTCTTCACGATAGTTGCCTTTGTAGAGAGTCTCGCTATTGATAGTTCCGAAAGAGTCGTTTGGTTTGTTGGCTCTTATGCCACGTACTTTTTTTGCCATTTTGTTTACCTCACTTGCGGGGCCACTTGGCTGTGGGTAGCCGCTCCGGTTGTGTCGGGGCCGTTGTTACAACGGGTAGCCGACGAATTCTTTTAATTAAATAGTGCCTTTAGCTCTGATTTATTGAACATATCTTTAAAAGATTGTAATATGCCTTTTTCTGTAGGTTTTTCTTTAGGCAAATAGCCAAATCTTTTTTCTAAAACTTGTTGGGCCAAATTAGATGATTTTACGTACTCATTTTCATAGACTTCAAGTTTGTCTTTAACCGCACCTAAAAACTCAACATTGTACCTTGTTGATGGAAGGTTTAATTTTTCTCTTATTTTTACGTCGCCAATTCTAACTGTGGGTTCTTCTCTAAACTTTCTAGTTACATTCTCAAGCCCCAAAATATCAGGATTTTCTTCGGCAGAACTTCTTAAATACGCCATGCCAGCATGGGCAAGTTCGTGAATTAAAGCCCTCATGTCTGAATCAACAAAACTACGTTCTTTACGATATATGCCCCGTAAATTCTCTGAACTTCGAATGGGGTCTTTTCTTAAATTCTCATACTCAAAGTCCGGACCTGCTGCGTAGTATATAAGTCCTTTATTTTCTACGTCTGGCTCACGTAAATTAAACTTTTTACTAAGCCGTTCAAATTCTTTTCTCATCATTAAATCAGAAAATGCCATGTCTTCATCTGGTGCACTAAGAAAACTTTTAGCTACTTCTGGACGAAGATGAAAACCTCCTGCTGTAGCTCTTCCCTCTTGTATAGATGGCCCCGGCATAAGGTCATAATCACCCTGAAGATACGCATAGTATCCTAATCTGGCTAACGGGTTTTCTTTAAAATACGGCTCTAAATCATTTGCAAACTCTTGATCAGCCAGTTGTGTCATCTGTTCTTTTTTTATATTACGAGGGCTACGTTCAGGCGGAGTAACAAACCCACCACCTTTCAAAGCCTGTCTTCGCTCAACTTCAGGCTTACCCATATCATTCACAGCTTCTAGGAAGTTGTAGCCACCAAACTTGGGCACATCCTTCGGCTCAACAACGTACTCGCCTTTAGACAAGGCCACTTCCATCATCTTGCCACCTTTAGCTGCCTTGCGCTTTTGATTGCCCTTCGGTAAAACCCCAGCCTTTTGTAGCTTCTCAGTCATCGGTGCGTTGATTACGAATGACCCCTCCCTAACTCGCAGGTTTTCTGTGTCGGCTACGGTGGTGCCTTTTGCGTATTCTTGCGGTGGCCCCTCTACAAAGCCCGTACGCTGGATTGGATCTTTTTGGGTGTTACCCCCTTCTGCGAAGCCTACAGTGCCTCCAGAGGCTCTGAAACGCTCCCCCGGACCTGACCCAGTGCCAGCTTGACCACTTCCACCCCTATCGCTGCCGCCTCTGTCGCCGCCTCCCCTGTCACCGTAAAGGTTTTGATCTATGGGATCAGGCTTGGGTGCGGGTGCGGGCGCAGGTGCGGGCTGTGTTGGTGCCTTATCTTGTTGTGCTGCAGCTTTCATAGCATCCGCTTGTGCAGCCAGTAACGCAGGATCAACGTACTGACCAGCAGAGGTTGTGACAGGCTTTCCTCCACTTGTTACGGGTCTACCAGCGTCGTCTTGAACGATGTTTATGTTTCCGCCAGACAACAGAGAAGAACTTCCGTCCGGTGATTCTCCTGATGCTTCGTATTGCGCTTTTCTTTCCTCAAAACTAAATTGGGGTGGGGGTGGCTCATCTGTGGGAGCACCAGCAGCAAGTATACTCTGTCCAAGTTGATATCGTTGTTGACTTGTTAAACCCTCTGGAAGAACACCAGAAAGAACTGTAGATCCCTCCATAGGTCCGGGACCGACTCCTACTACTCTACCATTTAGCATGGCTAGTCCGTAGCCTTCCTCTCCTGCTTGTATCTTTTCATAGATACGTTCTAGGTTCCTTCTACTAGCCGCGCCACCTAACTGTGCGAATATGCCTGAAAATCCAAGAAAAGGACTCATTCCTCGTGGTATACCGTAACTAATTTTACCTGTAATTTTATCTATAGTTGGCTTGCTACCGAATTTCTTGTCAAAAAATCCTTGTTCGGGTAGGGTTGCTCCTTGTTGTCTATATATTCTGGATACATCCAACGGTCCAGAATATCCTCTAGTATCACCATCAGATTCACGGCGAGTTGATGTAGCCGTGCTTAAATCACTGTCAGGATCCCTATCTACAATTCTAGTTCCAAACTTTTCAAACCCTATGTCTGCTCGTTCCTCTTCGCTGAATGGATCTGGCGTACGTATAGCCGGGGCACTAGGTGCTAACGCTTCTTCTGCGATAAGCGAACCAATATAGTTTTGTATAACGGAGTTAATCGCCATTCCTTGCATCTATAGCGGCATTAAAGTCCGCCTTCAGCCCCTTGATCTGTTCCAGTGAAGTTATCTTCCCCTGCAGCCGGAACACTTCCAGTTCCGATTGTGCCGCCACCAACGCCCGAAGCGTCATTTGGATCTGCTCCCGGAGGTGCTCCTCTAGGCTCTCCCAAGCCTCCTTGTTCCCCAGTAGGGGGCTGAGTTTGCTGGCTTGCTTCTTGTTGAGCATTAGCTAATCCTTTCAACATCTCTGCGAAGATCTGCGCCTCGTTCACATCGTTTACAAGACTGTCAGGATCTATGTCTTGTGCGATAGCAAGTTCGCGCATGAGGTTAGGTATCTTGATGAACGGTGCTAACATGGGGTTAGATACCGTTTGTAACAGAGTGGTGAGGCGTTGACTGCGTACTTCTTTTTGCATCACTGCAGCTACACCACGAGGTTTGATCTCTAAGTCGCCTTCGATGTTGGGGGATGTCTCGTTGAATTGCATGTTCCACTGGAAGTAAGACTCGCCCAGTGGCTTTAGTAAATGGTCGTCTATGTTTTTTATAACTGTCTTTAGGGACAAACTTGCCCCACCTAACAGCATGGATAGACCTGATGCTGTTCGTCCCGTTCCTGTTACGCCAGTTTGCCCGTGCATGATGGACGGTAAGCCTGTTTCTTCGTCGGCAAGTTGCCGCGATATCTGATACATCTGAATGTTCTCAGGTGCTGTGTTCGGGAACTTGAGTCCGTTGATTGCTGTACCAGTCACACCTGACTGACGACGAAATATCTTTCCGGGGAAGATGTCCATGTTCTGTCCGGGAACAAGACTAGCCTCATCCACATCAAACACCAAGTTACCAGCTAAAGCGAGGTTGTCGATTGCCATACGAACGTGTCCGTTCATCAGCAACTGTGCATCCTCCATGTTCTCCGCTACACCTACACCCCAGATTTGATACGGATTAATTTCGTACGGGAATACCTGATACGGAATACGTGCAGGAGTGAATGGATTCAGGACACAACGTAGCACCATCGTGCCACACACCCAGATGTTCACTTGTATCTGGTCTAGTTCTCCTGTTTCTTTGGGGATGTCTAAGCCAGCTTCTCTAGCCATCTTGGCATCTAGGACACCCCAATACTCTAGGACTTCGTAACGAGTATCGCCTACATATGGTTCCGTTTCTTCTTCGCGTATTGTGTCTTCGTAGTATTTATCTTCGTAGTTCGGTCCTTTAGCTAGGCATTCTTCTACCACATCTGCATAAAAATACGGCTGTGCAATCAAGCTACGAAGCTGTTGGCGATTCATACGATGCCGTTGTATTACGTATTCACAGTCTTCTATGCTTGTGGCTGATGGGTCGGGGTGAAAATCCCAAGCCGATACGTATTCTATACGTGGCACCACTCTTTCGTACGGATTGTACATGCGGCCTTCGGGGCCACGTTCCCAGCGATGAACCCTTTTGTAGTGGTTAAATGGTCCCTTTACTACACCTGTGCCTAACAACGCAGATTCGAAAATAGAGCTACGAAGAACATTCACTGCTCTAGTATCTAAAAGTTGATCGTGAATCAACTTTTCCATGTTCAAGGCTGCAGTTTGTGCAGGACTTATCTGTGGTTCTCCCATTCTAGCTGGACCCTCAGACAAGGGAGCATCACCATACTTGCCAGCAACTCCCCCTAAAAAGTCCATAGATGGGGTGGCTTGGGTAGCACCGAAAGGTAACTCACGTCCATCACCCTCAAAACCATACGGATCTTCTTGTGTCATGATTTGATCTAGGGGTGTAGTGAGATGAGCGAACTCTGCTATGCCCTCTGGTATGGGTGTAGGTTCGATAACCAGAGGAAACTTTTTGTTGGCAAACAAGATGTCTACAATTTGACCGTACGCAGCAAGAACCTTTGTCTTGGTGATCTTGATGAATACACGTGACCTTTCACTGTCACGGTACTGTGTAGTTGAGTCGTAGATACCACGAAAGTTTTTGTACGCCTTCAACCATCGCTGCTCGTACGAAAAGCGTCCGTTCTCTGCGTCGTCAAATCGTGCCTTGACGTACGCAGCTATCCCCGGCATCTGCTCTTCAGGCTCGACTAGGGGTACAGCAGTATCGTCTGCAGGTTCCAAAAAGTTATCGGACATGATATTCCTTTATTAGCTGAAGTAGTTTCTGTCTTCAGCCATCGTATTAAATGAAGCTTCTACCGTAGGCTTGGTTTGCTTCTTTGGCATATCTTCGGTCAACACGCCTGTTTGGGCACGAGTGTCGAACTCTAGACCTTCGCGGTAGAGCCTCGCAGCACCCTCATCTGTGTCAACACTAACTTTGTCAGCATTCATAATGTATGCCTCACCAAAGTTGTAGTTGCCAGTAGTTTGATTAGCCATTCTTTCCTCCTGTGGAGTAGTTGTTAGCGGACGATTCCGCCGTATAGAAATGACGGAACCTCTCCGCCTTTAGCTCTGGAGAGAGCATCTTTCATTGTGGTTTCTTCTTTTCTCATTGCGTTCGCACGAGCTTCGGGAACTGGTACAAATCCTTGTGCAGCCATCTGTGGTTTGGGCGCGACAGGATCAGGTATGTTTGGTTGAGGAGCAGCTTCCATAGGATATGGGGCAAATTCTGGTTTTATATACCCTAGTGCATCCATTTGTGGTGCTACATCTGTTCGTGGGCCAAGACCTGATCCGGTAGGCATAGTGGCCCGTTGTTCTTCACGAAACGGTGCGTCACTGTATGCCATGCCGGGAGGGGCAACGACCTCTGAAGCCCCTGCAGCCAGCCCTTGCATTGCAGCGGAAAACGGGGATGCTCCTTGCTCAGTAGCTGCTGCTTCTGCTTCTATAACACTTGTTCCTATCGCTACAGGTAAAAGACCTTTTAATGTTTTTTCACCTATGTCAGTAACGCCTTTAATTACATCTTTAACAGGCTTGGGAGCGTTGTTTGCCATGTCAACAATCATGTCTATGGCGTCTTGGCCTTTGTTCACTGCACCTTTGCGCTTTGCCTCTATGTTTGCCTCAGATTGTGTTTGTGCTATCTGGGCTTCGCCTTCCGCAACAGTGGCAGCAGCTTCAATTTCTAGAGGCATCCCTTCAGCACGTTCAATAATAGCTTTCTGTTGACGCACTCCCTCTTCAGCAATGTCTGCTCCTGCTGTGGCGGCACGAGCCTGTAGTTCTACAGTTTGGGTTTCTAGATATTCTTCAGCGAGTTTAGCTCGTTGATTTTCGTCGAGCAGATCGGTTTGAAGTCCTACCTGTCCGCCCTTTGTAGTGGCAAATCCTGTGTTTGCAAAGACTTCTGGATTTTGTAAAACAACGGGAAGTTCTTCGTTAACAATGACACCAGCATAGTTGTTTGCAAGTTCATCGTTTGGCTTGTGACCCATCAAGCCTTGAACAATGTCCCTGTTTACTTTCATGTCTTTCAACATGTAGTGAGGAACAATAGAGCGAATTGCAGAAGGAGTGGTCACAGGTTTTTGATCAATACGGATGACCTTACCGCCCTCTTCAACTTTCACATCAGCTAAAGGAAGAACATCAGAAAACTTTTCAAGACGTGTGCCTATGTGATTGTTAAATGCTGCGTTAAACTTTTCTGCATCTACACCAAACAAAGAACGATCATTACCTGACAGGGGCACAGATTCATCATTTAATGCCTCTAGTAACAACTGTCCTATAGGGGAATCAGATTTAAATTTAAGTTCTGGTCTTCCTTTGTGATCTTTTCCTGTTGTTATCTTGCCCTTTACAGTAACAACATCCCCGCTAACTACAACGTCACTTGCTTTGAGATTCAAAAGTTGTTCTGGACGCTGGAATGTTATTCTGTGATACTCAATAATTCGTGCTGTTTTTTCATCGTAGTTTGCGCGAATCTCAGGCAGGGCTTCATCGTAAATAGCATCTAGGTCTGCTTTAGGTAGCGTTCCCTGCATAGGGCGTTCACCAGCTAAACCCGTGCGCTGTGTTCCCATAGGGTTACCAGTGCCAGCAAGTCGAGGATACATATCCTCTTCGTTGCCATCTATTACTTCAAAGAATCGTTCAATTCGTTTTCCTTTGAGGGCACCAAAAAACGTGTTTTCAAATGTTTGATAATTGTATGCACGGTTAGACAGGTCAGGAGAGCCGTCACGCCTAAACAAAAATACAATTTCTGGTTGACGCATATCCTTGAGTGGAGTATCTACTCCCAAAGGAAAGGCGTCAGGTGCCTTTTTTTGTAGTACGGAAAGGCTTCTTTTTAATCGATCTATTCTTTGACGGGCAGGGTATTTGCCTTCTTTATTTTTTACATTGTAATCTTCTGGCAAAGGCACACGAGAATCTAGCGTAAAGTCAATAGCCTCTCCTATAGTGAGGGTACCATCTTTTGCTTTTTTTATGATTTCGCTAGATAGCTGTTGAAAAGTTTTCTTTGCCATTTAATATCCAAATACTTCGTCTTGAACTTGGTGGACTTGGCTTTTTATCGCACCTAGTTGTTTGTGTATCGATGCGTAGCCTGTCATGCGTGTCATCATTCCGTAGCGCAGAGCATCGTATGCGTGGTCCTCTGCCTTCGTGTCTACATCCTCGCTGTTCGTCTTGGACAGGGGTATACCTGCAATCTGTTTGACGATGTTTTGGCAGCTAGAGAAGAAGCGTAGGCGGGGTTCGTTTGTGTACGGATCGTTTGCTAGGCGTCGGTGCACTTCCATCTTACCCTGTATGCGGTTGCGGTCTGCTGGAGTCCAACGCACACCTGCTCTCATCATCACTTCTGCGATTGAAGGCCCAAAACCAGTCTTGTTCCAGCAAGACGAGTCAAGGACCGTGTAGTGGGGTAGAGGATCTAGTTGTTCGGCCTCTAGTATTCTAGCGGCTAACTCTTCCGCTGTCAAGTGTTTTTGGTATAACTCTCTGTAGATCCAGATGTTGTTGTCCCAGTCTATGGCACCCCAAAGAACACAGGACGGTGCGGCGTATCCGTAGTCTGCCATTCGTAGACGAGGCCAGTTCGTCGGAAGTTCGAAAGGTTCTACGACGTGCTTCTCACGAGAGAACTCTGGGAAGGCTGCTCCCTCCGCTACATCCCAGTCACCCTCTAGGAGTCTTTTGCGTTCGACCTCTGGTAGCGATCTGAGCATCGCTTCGTATTGGCCGTCCGCCATGAGGTACGGATTGTCGGTTAGACGTGCGGGAACGAACTTGCGGTAGAAGAGGGGCTTACCCGCTTTTTCGTGACCGTCGGGCCACAAGAAGTTGTTCTTTGTTTCTATGTCGAAGGCAGGAAATGCCTTGTTAGGTTCGACTCCTTCTATGTAGGTTTTCTTAACCCACCAACCTCCCACTCCCCCCGGGTTGGCAGTGCAGCGCATGTACAGGTGTTGCTGGAGTTCAGGATCAGTAGTGCGAAGGCGAGAACGCAGGTAGTCCCAGACATAAGGCGTGGGGTATTGTGTGATTTCATCGATACCTATCCAGTTGAATGCTTGTCCTTGAAAGCGGGTTACGTCTTTGTCTTTGTCGAGGTAGGTGAACCAGATAGTTGCACCGGATGGAAAGTGCCACGTAGACTTCGACTCACGGAACTTCGCACCGGGAAACGCCTTGACGTAGAGTTGACGTGACTTGTCTATGAGTTCGGTTAGCTCATCAAGAGTACGGCGCAGGAGTAGACCACGATGGTTAGGATTGTGACAATAACGTAGCGGGTCCGCAAGAAGCGCAAAACTTTTGCCTCCCCCGGCGGCCCCTCCGTAAAGAACGTCACGTTCGCCAGCAGACAGGAAATCTTCTTGGGGACCGTCGTTAGGCTTGAATATAACTTCTGCATCTTCGACGAGGTCAGTGACCGGAGGGGGCAGATCGGCAAGATCCCCCTGATCGATAACTGTGGTAGCTTTGGCGTTGAGGGCATTTTCAACTTTGCCCATGCTAGTTGCAATCTTTTTAGCATACTTGCGCTTCCCCTCCGCTTTCTTGGTTACCTTCTCTGCACTTTTTTTAGCTGCTGTGAGTTTCTTTTGGGCGGCACGACGGGCAAGTTCCCGCTTGGACATGTGGTACGTGGCTTTAGGGGCGTTGGGGTCTTTCTTAGGTCTACCCGCTTTTTTCGGTTGATTCACTTGCTGGCCTTCCCCGGTGCTTCATATTCTTGCTTCTCATCACGGCTGCTCTGACTGCTTGTCGTTCAGTGGCGTGTGTGCTGGTGGGTTGGATATTTCCAGAGTATATACCGTCCTCTACTTCTTTGGGTGTAAGTTTTACAGGGCCGTATATGGTAGGAGCATTTACATATCGCCCCTCTATTTCTAGAGTGGTTGATCGTTCAGAGAATCTTTCTCCGTCCTTTTCATAGATCGGCTTACCGTATTGGTTTTTTAAGCCTGTGTCTTTACCACCGTGTTTGGTTGGCATTTAGGACTTCTCCATGCTTCCCTGTGCGGGACGACCATGAGAAACTTTTCCGCCTTTAGCCATAGATTTTTCTCTTCCCTCTATGGAGCGTATCATCTTTTCCGTATCAAACAAGTTTTCAACCATCTGACTGCGGTCTTTACCCTTGAGAGTGCCTGACTTCAACATGTCAGTTATTTCTTGACGATCTCTGTACAACGAGTTGAGAAAAGAGCCGTCCAACATTATTAAAGCATCACCTTTCATTGTAACTTGCCTTTCTGCCACGATGAGTCTTGGTAGTCGGAGTTTTCTTTTTGGTGGTTTTCTTTTTCACTTTTCCACCGCTAGAAAACTTACCGTAGTCAAAATCGTCTTGCAACATACGAATGATGTTATCTATACGTGCTTGTGCTGCAGCCCTATCTCTGGGAGTTTTCGCTCCAGCAAGAACCTTTTCTGCGTGTGCTAACCTAGAAGCTAGGCTGTATGTTTTAGGGGATTCGGTATCTTTTTTAGCCATCGATCACGACCTCTTTCTTCGGCGGAAGCAGGACAACTCCGTGCATAGCCGTCACATTGTGGTTTATTGTTTCTGCTTGACGTACTCCTACGCGATTAAGGAGGCTCTCAGCGGCCTTGAGGCGTAGGTCATCACCTCGTTCGGGGGCAGGGTTGTCTATTGTGTCTACAAGGCGTGTAGCGGCCTTAAATGCGTTCATAGAGAGTACGTCTTTAGTGCGTTCGACTATCTCATCAGCCAAGTTTTTGCGTAACCAACCTGCAGATCCCTCAGAATACCCTGCATCTACGGCTGCTTTGGTCACCTGACCACCGTTTTCGAACAGGATATCTAGGAATTTGGTCTGTTTTTCGGTTAGTTCACGCTTTTTGGTGCGTGGTTGAGGTAAAAGGTTCATAATTTACGTGCTTTCACCATCATTGTACTCACAACGGTAGCCTTTTTGGATTAGATACGGGAAAAGTAGCCGCGTATCTTCCACCATAGTGACAATTCGCTGCTCACACGCCTCTTCTGTGAGGTACGGACCCTTGTTGTCTATGGCTTGCATACATTCATTAGGTTGATACATAGAACATAGCAGCAACATCGCTGTGTACATAGTCGTTCTTTCGTTTTTTAGGGGATGTAGGTGTGAGTTCGTGTAGCCACAAGCTCGCTTTTTACAGAATATGCTTCGAAATCGGGGAGATGTGCTATTTTCGAACCAACCTACGCACCTATTATGGGGATATGTGTTATATAAGTCAAGAAAAAAATAATTTGGGCTTGACAATTCCGGTGTACGACTGTACAATCGGGGTACCCCCGCCGGGATACATCCATATGTAGGGATGATTCGCCGGGGTTTCTCCCTACACACTACTTTTAGCTGTATCGATAACCCCTGTCAAGCAAATTGATGGCGGGATTGCATGCAGGNACTGGTACCCCCCCGGTGGCCCTACTGACCCCTATAGCCACTTCCCCATCGGTGAGGCCAAGGCTTGCCCCGACAGCGTATAAGCCCCGCCGATAACCCGCCGTACTATGCAATGGTCCCGCACCCGCCCGCGTTCTAGTCATTCCCATTGACATTTTGCCATGCCATTAAATCTAGACCGCTGTTTATATGCCAAGAGGCACAGCCACATCGCACCAAGCACCCGCCGATATATCCCGCGATTACAACCCGCAAGACTATATTCTGGAACCGCCCACAAAAAAGGCCCCCGAACCTATGGGAACGGGGACCAGTGGGAGGAAAGCGCGGTATTAGCCCCCCGCGCAGGGTAACTCTTTAATCCTCGTTTTTGATCGTAAACTTATAGTTTGCCAGTGTACGTGGATGTTCGCTAGACACCCACGACTCAACCCCGACTGAATCCAAAACATGATCAAGTGCCGAAAGCTGGTTGCTGATACTGGTGACCAAAGAGCGAATGGTCCGCGCCTCTTTCTCAGTAATCACGATCATGTCCTTAGATTCTTGTGCGGTAATCTCAGGCTTTAACATTGTGGTTTTCATCGTTCTTCCTTCCTGTTGTAAGAGGTCGGTAAAAGCACCGACCCCACTGTTAAAGCACAGATCTTAACCNNTGGCAACATCCTTGTTAGATGCCGATTTGATCCGGTAGATCTTATCATAGCCATGTTTGCGCTTGCCTGTCGGTCGTGCTTCGATCTCGTGCCCATGCTGCTTAAGACGCCACATGGCCGCATGGATAGACTGGCGCGTAAATCCCATAACACCCGCAAGAGTCGGAACAGCGATAAAACCCTTTTCTAAATAGCCAAGAATTTTCACATCATTTGCCGATAGTTTGACCCAGCCGGATTTGGATTTGTTTGCTATGTGATCATCAACCGCAAGCGGGTTGCCGTGCATATCGGTTTCATTACCAGTGGCGAGATACCTCGCGCCGCTGCCCTGATCTATCGTGACCCCTTGATGCTGGTAGTCTTGTGGCAAGCCGCCATCACGCAGCGCATTGAGAACCCGTTCCCGCTCAGACCGCCGGAAGTGATCCTCAAAATTGTCGTGTAGGTCTTTAAGCTGGTTCATTAGATTTGTTGGTAGATTGTTCATTGGTTTGTTTCCCTTCGTTTAACCAAAGATTGCTAAGATAATCAGGACCAGTAGAACGATCCAGACTAATTTGAAAGCGGAGGCGATAATGTCGTGCATTTATGCCGCCAGTTCTAGATTCCGCCAAGCCGCGCCATCTACAATTTGCCTGACCTGATCCGCTCGACTGTATCGCTTGCATTCATTGCGGCCTTGATCCCGCGCATCTGGTAAATGCGTAGACCAATGCGTTAAGGCATTGAACCCAGCCCACAACGTAGAACCAAGTTCTTTCTTCTCTTCTGCAAACCGCTCAAGCATCCAATTCAAGCGTCTTTCATTCACCGCTAGGTTTTCATCGACTGCTGCAGCTTTCGTGGTTTTCTTGCAGATCGTATCTTTGAGGATGCCAGCAAAAGCCCGATCAGTTAAGGGGGATTTACGCCACAACGTCATCTGTTCTTTTTGGTTTTGCCACATATCCAAGCCCATAGTCGCCTTTTCGATCATGGCTTCCGGTGACAAAGCACCCCTATGAACCCGCCGCTGGTGGTAGGCCTTTTCACCGCCGAACACTAGCGTATTGCGGCATAGATCCCGATAGGCACCGGAAAAGATCTGGAAAGCCCAAGACATATCGACTGAGTTAAATATGTCCATGCGGCACCGGACGACATCCGGTTGACCTGATTTGGTGTCGTGTTGGCTTTGCATATCGTTGAAGTGAATGGTCCGGTGAACCCGCGCCCCCTGCTCATAAATGCGATCCAAAACATCCACATCATCTAAGGGAATATTGCTATCTCGCAATATCTCAGCCTGTTGTGCGAATAGTTCGTCGTGGGGAACAAGCGCATATGTTTTGCCGACTGGCCTGACATTGAGCAACGCACCCGTCGCCTTGTTCTGCAATGCGTGGAAGTCATCTATACGGGTTGGCTCGACAANNTCCCGTATAANTTCGCCAGNTGGGGTNTTNTCNNGTGTGCTNNTCAANGCNTCAATCGGCACCCGCCGGATTTGTCCGAAGCGTTCGTANAGGCTGACATCGTCAATGTCTTTGTGACGAACCTGTACAACCCGATCATTCAGTTCAGCAAAGCCCTGTGCGTTAACGGCAGAATCCACCGCCCGTTGTGGTACTAAATCTAACATGGTTTTCTANTCCNTNCTTGGTTGTTGTCCCGCTGCCGACTGGTAGCGGTCCGATTACTATATCAGATTATTTTGGGAATTGAAGAGATCGTGCCAAAATAATTTTTTGTGATTGGTTGGCCCCGCGACTCGCCACCAATCCGATCACCCCGTCACCCTGCCCCCGAACCAATGGACAGAAACCTCCAAGCAATCCCCAAACTTTGAAGCAATGCGCTGACAATATTTTGAAGCAATGCGCTGACATTATTTGATCCCGTACCGATCCCGCCACACCCGCCAAGTGATGGCTTGTAGTTGGTAGGGCATAATGTTGATTTGTTGCGCGGCATCCTTGTAAGCGTCTTGAAGCCCGCGATATTCACGAACACCAATGTTGGTTCGGTCATCGGTCAAGCCGATCCGCTCATTGTAAGCAATGTTTCTTGCGTGACCATCTATTGTCACGTTGAACTCGCCCATGATGTCACAAAAGAACGATGTTATCTTTTGTCCCTTGAGAATGGTTTTTGCCCCGTCATAGTCAGGTTTGGTTGCTAGTATGTCCCAAGCTTTGTTTTTCATTTTGTGATAGGTTGACACTTTCACCGAATCTATACCATCACCGCGAATAAACGCACCGATCAAGGCATCGGCGTTGACAATATTCCGCGTCCACTTGTTGTTAGGTGACAACGCAGAAACAACAGCAACAACGATATACACTGGCACGTCATATTTTACGCCGATATCATATGCCGCATCGTAGGCGTTACCATACCAAGCCATGCCACCCGCAATCTGTTCTGGCGTGGCGTCGAGGTAACAGTGTGTTATGTTGCTGATCATTTTGGGCTGGGATAATTTGGTTGGGCGTTTCATGGCGTGACCTCAATATTCGCTGTTGTTTCGATCCAGACTTTAGCACCACAAGATAGCGGCTTGTCCGGTGAGTAAACAACGGTAGACTCACCAAGTATTTTGACAGCGTGACAGTAGATATTGTCGCGGCTGGTCTTGACGGTAATAACGGGGTCATTCTTATCGTTCCGCGCATTGCTGCGGATAACGTGCTGATTTATGTGTATTCGTTTTTTCATCGGTTCGGTCCCTTCGTCGTTACAAACAATAACGGGAACCTATCACCACCGATTATCGGGGTCAATAACTAATTTACCCTGCCTCTTCAAGTGCTCCAAACCACAAGAGGGGCACAGATACCCCGCACCCCCCGTGGTTATCATCGCTGGCTCACCACACTTGTCACAAGAGTATTCGGCTGACAAAGTTGTGAGTTTACGGCTGACAATATTTTGATTGACAAAATTTGGCCTGACAATATTTGAGGCTGACATTATTCTGGTGGCCCATCATCGTCCTCAAACAAGTCACCCTGTATGGCACGATGCACATCGTCGTAAACTTCGATAACGGATTCGCCGTGCTTTGTCATCCATTCGTCGCGTGACATTTCTGTGGCGTCCTCTTGCATCTCAATCATCCAGTCCTTGACTCTACCCATCGCCACTCTCCTAATCTGTTTGGTCTACAGCTATTAATTTGTAGTCATCAAATATGTCACGCACATGCTGTTCACTGTACGCATAAATGTAAATGTAAGAGCCTTTGCTGGGGCCATCACCAAATTCAACATAGTATCTACTCATCACCAAACTCCTTCATCAAGTCATCAATATGTTCAATAGGACGTGACCTGTCCATGTACTCTTTATACAGCATTTCTGTAGCGTACTTGACAAGAGTGTCCATGTCCCACGATTCGACACAACGTGTCACCGCGTTTGCAATGTCTTCACTATCGTACTTTTCTTTGGGCATCACTGCGCCTCCACTGTTATGCACTCACACTCATAGTTGTCGTTTATCATCAGGCCATCGTCAAGTTCTTTGCAACACGCCTCCTCTACAGCACCATCTGCATCTTCTGCGGTGACAAAAAACTCGTAGTCCTGTTTGACTGTCAACACTACGCGATAAGTTCTGTCAAGCATTAGCTGTCTCCTCGCTGTGTGCGGCCTGACATTTGGCTCTAGCGTCATCCCGCATCTTTCTAACCACCTCCATGTCTTCTTTCAAACGCAGAGCGGCTTCATACGCAAAGTCTCCTGAACCGCCCTCTTCTTTATCTCCCATGTTTGGCAGGTAACCAAGCCCACCGTAGTCAAGGATGTAGTCCAAAACTATTTCAAGATCGGTCTTACTCATTTCACGTCCTCTCCAAACACCCAATCAGCCCACGGCTTTGTATTGCCTTCCTTATCTTTTGGCGGCTTAAAATTAAAAATGGTATATAGAGTATATATCATATCATCCATCTGTCTTTAACTGCGATACTTCTACGTCACGGCAATCATCAATGTAATAGACAATATTCCTGAGTTGGTTGGTGATCTTGAGTANCTTNCTGCGGTCTTCNTGTTTNATGTGCATCTTTNANTCCTTNCTGTTGGTTNNCANACATAAGCCATANAGGTAACNAANNNGNGTGTCAACACAAAAAAGAAACGGGGCCAAGAAATAAATCNCAGCCCCGCTNCCCACAACAACGAAGGANNNCCCTNACGANCTACCAACNTCGTAAGGAATACCNAGTTTTACCAGACGNGGATNNTTNGCGTCAAGCCACTTTTTACAGTCATCCCTATTTTTTCCGACATACACGGTGACAAGACGTAGATAGTCTAGCTTCTGTTTGCTTTTGACGTGTTCCTTGTTTGTCTCTCCGATACGCACAGAGGATACAGGAGCAACAACCTCCCACCTCCAACGATTGACAATATCAATCTCCAACGGTTTGGTCTTCAAGTTATCTTTCATCTTCCCCCCCTATAGGAAAACACACAAGTTTTTCATTTACGGTGACAATATCCCAGTCACGTACAGTCTTCTCGTAATAACACTCAGCCATGTGAGCATAAGTATCTACAACCTCTACAGATATTTCACCGTTAACGCTCGTCAGGAAGATCAGAATCCACTTCATCTTCTAATGCCTCCAAATACACATCTATAGCATCTCGTATCAAGTCTGCTACAGCTACTTGTTCACGACTAGTCTTTTGCATCTTACTAGATATAGCAGCTAATCTATCATACTGTTCTGTTTTTAGTAACAGATTGTATGTTTTAGTAGGTTCAACGATCTTGAAAGGTCTTGCCATCTTCTATATCTTTCTTAGCTTGTTTATCCTTTTGTTTGTTACGTTTGTCTTCTACAACACGTTTACCAAACTTAGGTAATAACTTAGCTATGGGATTAATTTTATTAATTTTTTTCATAATAATATAATCCCTAAAGGTTAGTGTTCTTATTGGTGTAGACCAGTTGTCAAGACTGGTCAACAAAAAAATGCAGTTGACAAGATTATTCGTATGGATTATCTGTACTCATTGTCTTTGACAAACGGGGGACTAGCATGAAATCACCGAACTGGTTACAGGGGTACGTCGAGGGCTTGGAGTTTCCTAGCCTGACAAAATACAGATCAGACTGCCCCGTGTGTGGTAAGAAGAACACCTTCAGCGTTACAGATGATGGACTCAACCGTATGTGGCACTGCTTCCATGCAGACTGCAACGTGTCAGGACGCACTGGTATCACCTTGTCACGAGAACACGCTAAGAAGGCGTTGAGTCGGGCGCGGTCCTTGAAGACCGCCACGCCCTCCTCATCCCGTACTAATAACACTTACGAGATACCGGATACATTTGTCAGCGTTTCCCGTAGCTTAGATGCTGAAACGTATGTTAAGCGAGTCAATGCGTACGATGCGTACTTGGCTGGACGGGTTGATATACGCTTTGATTTTAAACGAAACAGAGCAGTGTTTCTCGTGAAACATGGTAACAGGGTTGTAGATGCAACAGGGAGATCACTCAATGGCAGAAATCCTAAGTGGTATCGTTACGGAACTAGTCACTATCCTTTCGTATGTGGACATCATAGCACTGCTGTTGTGGTAGAGGATTGTGCGAGTGCGTGTGCGATAAGTAATATTGTTACCGGAGTAGCACTGATGGGCACAAGTTTATTACCCCAACACTTAGCTACACTGTCTAATTACCCGAACTTTTTTGTAGCACTCGACAAAGACGCCACTGACAAAGCTGTTGACATGGTTCGTGTCTTACGTAGTGTTGCACCGACAAAGATGATGATACTGAGAACTGATTTAAAAAACATGGACAAGGACGAACGGGATGACTTCATACGATCCTATATCAATCGATAAACAGATATTGGGCTTCTGCCTCAACCACAAATTCTTTTCGGAGGTGATGAATATCGTCAACCGCGATATGTTCAGCCGTGAGATGCGTGACGTGTTCGATGTTATCGTTCACTCACATACAAAATACGAGAACGACATTACAGTTGGCGAATTGTCTGTGTTGTTCAATGATCGCAACCCAGCCATGCCTGACAGTTCGCGGGAGAAGTCACAAGAACTGATCTTGAGTTTAGACTGTGGTAATCCTGACAACACAGAGATGCACATGGATATGGTGCGTAACTTCTGGCTGCGTGATCGTGCGCGAATCATCGGCGAGAAAGCGATAGAGATATTCACGGGCGAAAGCGAGGACTTCGGTGAGTTACGGTCCTTGATGGAAGACGTAGAGGATGGGCGTATATCTGACCGCACCACTTACGAAGAAGTTACGGACGATCTAAATGAGTTGCTAGATAAAAATTGTGGAGAGCCTGATTTTCCCTTTCAATTCAACCTAATACAAGAAAGGATACCCGGCTTACGGCGAGGTAACTTGGGTATAATCTTTGCCCGTCCGGAGGTGGGCAAGACTACCTTCTGTTGCTTTCTTGCCGCTAGTTACGTGAGGGCAGGGCACAAAGTTGTATACTGGGCAAACGAAGAGCCAGCGGAGGATGTGAAGCTGCGGCTGATAGCGTCATTTTTTGGCATCACAAAGCACGAGTTAGAAACAAATCGTAAGAACTACATACCCATATACGAGAGAGATGTGATGCCGTATCTCAGAGTGATGAGTGCCATCAACATGAGTATAGAGGAGGTTGATTCATACGCCAAACTGAACAAGCCTGACATTATGTTCTGTGACCAGCTTGACAAGTTTCGTATTTCAGGCCAATACAATAGAGGAGATGAGCGACTCAAAGAAACCTACGTCAATGCACGAGAGATAGCCAAGCGTAACGGCTGTCTTGTGTGGGCTGTCAGTCAGGCAAGTAACGACGGGCATGATCGTCTGTTTGTTGACTACAATATGATGGACAACTCAAAGACTGGTAAGGCTGGTGAGGCCGATATAATCATTGGCATAGGAAAGACGGGGGCTAGTGACATAAACAACATTGTGAGACATATCTGCATATCCAAAAATAAAATAAACGGATGGCATGGTCAGATAGATGCTCACATCGATGTACAATTAGGGATGTATTACTGATGAGCAACCACCAAAACGAAGAGATCAAAGAGAACCTGTACGATGAGGAGTATCATCGTCTAGAGAAGAAGTATCCACAACTGAATGCAGCGTCTATAGCTACACTCGCACGATACTTCGCAATGAAGCGGTGGGAGGAGATGGGTGATTAATAAATCAGCAAAAAGAATAGGAGATATAACTGAACTTGAGTTATGCCATCATTTTTTGGATCAAGGTTTAGAAGTGTACAGAAACGTGTCATCTACTGGGCCTGTTGATTTTATTACTCTAGATACAGAGTCAGGAGAAGTATCTCTGTATGACAGCAAAACCGTGGGCGTAAGAAAAAACGCAAAAGGAGAATCTGTTGTTCATGTAGGTTATTTAAGTGACATACAAAATAAACTGGGAGTGAAGCTGGTAGCAAAATATGATGGCATGATATTAAATGAAGAAAAGGTGATTTTATGAATGTCCTCACGTTCGATGTGGAGACAACCCACACACACAAACCATCGGGGGGCACGACTGCTTTACCCTACTTTGGTAATCGTTTAGTTTCAATAGGTTACAAGTGGTCTGACGAAGAGCAAGTGTTCTACGATTGTTACTACCACGAGACTGAGCCACCCACACCAAGCGCGGCGCAAGACTTCCAGACTGCATTGAACTACGCAACCGTGCTTGTCGGACAAAACATAAAGTTTGATCTGCAGTGGATACGAGACTGTGGATTTGTATATGAGGGATTTATCTATGATACTATGGTTACAGAGTATGTTCTATCAAAAGCGCGGAGATGGCCTCTTGGACTTGCTGCTCTTGCAAAAAAGTATAACACGGTGCAAAAAGAGAAAGACCTTGTTCAGCCGTATCTGGACGAGGGTAAGACGTTTTATGAGATACCGTGGGAGATAATCAAAGAGTACGGCACATCTGATGTTGCGGCTACAGAAGAGATAGCGTACAAACAACTTGACGTGCTGGGCACAACATTCGAAGGAATCTACAGTGAGCAATTTGGTACCAACACTACGCCTATCGTTTGAGATGGCTAACACACTGTCGCGTATCGAACGCAACGGGTTGCGTGTAAATCTAGAGACACTCGCAGAGATAGAACGACAGTATCAGGATGAGTTAGATGCGTTAGAGTTACGCCTCAACGACATGGCTCGTGAGGCTATGGGTGACACACCTATCAGTCTAACCAGCCCTGACGATAGGTCTATGCTTTTGTACTCCCGCAAGGTCAAAGACAAGAACACATGGTCTGCTGTCTTCAACTTGGGCATGGAGCAGCGTGGGGCTACGATGAAACCCAAACAGCGCACCCGCATGACCAAGAAGGACTTCAAGGCACACGTAAGTAGCAAAACAGATATCATCTTCAAGACAGAGGGACAACGATGTCCGACTTGTCTAGGCTTTGGTCGTGTTCGTCCCGTGCGTAAAGATGGCACACCAAGTAAAGCGTTGCGTGTGTGTAAGCAGTGCGGCGGCAAGGGCGTGATTTATCATTCAACGGGAGAGGTTGCTGGGTTTAAGATTATACCACGTAACGTGCGTGATGTTGCATCGGCAGGATTCAAGACGGATAAGGAAACCCTCGCTGAAATACGAGACACACTTAGCGGTCCCGCCCGTGAGTTTGCAGATGCGTACGTCAGATACAATGCACTCCGAATGTACTTGGGAACTTTTGTAGAGGGTATGAAAAACAATGTGGACGACAAGGGACTCATCCACCCTGAATTTATGCAGTGTGTTACGGCGACGGGTCGCCTTTCGTCTCGCAATCCTAACTTTCAGAATATGCCACGAGGTAACACATTTGAGATCAGGAAGGTTGTCGAGAGTCGTTTTCAAGGCGGCAAGATTATCGAAGGCGATTACTCGCAACTGGAGTTCAGGGTAGCAGGGTTTCTTGCGAGGGACAGTCAGGTGTATATCGATGTAGGGCAGGGCACAGATGTACACAGTTACACTGCCAGCGTGATAGGCTGTTCTCGTCAAGAAGCGAAAGCACACACCTTCAAACCACTCTACGGTGGCACTACGGGCACAGAGGACCAACAACGCTACTACAGAGCCTTCAAGGATAAGTATGAGGGAGTAACCAACTGGCACGATCACCTCCAGCGAGAGGCCGTAGAAAAGCGTGTAATCACCCTTCCAAGTGGGAGACAGTATGCTTTCCCTGATGCGCGGTGGACCAAGTACGGAACGGCTACATATCGCACCAACATCTGTAACTACCCCGTGCAGGGGTTCGCTACAGCGGATCTGTTACCTATAGCCCTTGTCGAACTCGACGGATTCTTCGCAGAAAATAACTTACAGTCTGTGATATGCAATACCGTGCATGATTCGATTGTTATCGATGCACACCCAAGTGAAATAGACATCTGTATCAAGCTGATGCAAGAGGCTATGCTGTGTTTGCCATACGAAACAAATCGTCGTTACAACGTAACTTATGATATGCCTGTCGGCATCGAAATAAAAATGGGCGATAATTGGCTTGACTTACAAGAAGTCGATTTGTAATATCATTCTACAACCCTAGAAACAGGAGATGGATATGTTAGGGACAGAAGTGTTGGAAGTTGAAAAGGATCTCGACAGCATAGTGTCAGCTATGACCTCAGAGGACATAACTGAGATTATGAAAGTTACTGGTCAAGGGACTACGTCATCCGAAAAGGTTGGGCTACCGCGACTCAGTATAAACTACGATCAAGAAACAGAAGATGGCACGAACCTCAAACGAGGGGATTGGAAGATGTACCTAGATGGCAGGTTCGTCTACGCATCAGAAGTTGTCTTGCGAACTCTGCTACGTACCTTCGAATATAGTATGTGGGATGCAGAGGCTAATGAAGGTAAGGGTGGCTTCTCATGTAAGTCTATCCAAAAGACTTCCTTCGGAGGTGCTTTTCCAGACACTGAGGGCGGTGATAAGTGTGGTCGTTTGTCGAGGGATGAAGAGAACGCCCTAGACAAAGATGATCCGCGATACTTGTCGAGTCGTGCAGTTGTCTGTAATCAGGTGATGTACGGGCATATCAGTGGTGCTTTTCGTGAAGCAGACGGTACGCCTGTAGATGTGGTGAATGAGCCAGTTGTGGCGTACTTTAAGCGGTCAGGCTTCAAGCCTATTGCTGATTTCGTTTCGTCGCTTGCGAAACAGAATAAGCTGATGGTTTTGACTGAGATGAAGTTAACCACAAGCAAACAGAAGAAGGGTAGCGTAACTTATTGGACTCCTGTTCCTTCCTCTGCTGGTGTCGTCAAGACTTTGACTGATAAAGATAAAGACTTGATGGCTAATTTCGCTGATACAATTAAGGCCCACAACGAATCTGTTATGGGCGAACATCGTGAGGCTGTTAAGCTGATCTCTAGCGGTGACGACGTAGATCTTGCCGCAGAGTTCAGAGATGCTGCTTCTGGTTAAACTCCAAGACTATCTAAATAAAGTTGGGCAGGGGGACGTAAATGTCTCCCTGTCTAGTTTAGCGCAGTTCACAGAAGACTGCAAAGAGTCTGCAACCAAACAAATATCTAAGGACGACAGGACATACCGGATACGTATGTCCGGTCTTGGTAGACACTTGTGTCAACAAATCCTAGAAAGGGATGGACACAAAGAAGAGCTACCCTACAACGCCCTCACTCGTTTTTGGTTTGGTGACTTATCAGAAGCTATGCTGATGTGTATCATGCGCGAAGCTGGTATAGATATCGTTGACTTCCAAAAAGAAGTAGAACTAGAAATAGCTGGTCACAAGATACGGGGTACTCTCGACGTTATCATACGGGACGAGTCTGGTGTCGAAAAGGTGTGGGACATCAAGTCCGCTAGTGATTGGGCTTTCAAGCACAAGTTCGGATTCGGTGGCTACGACTCTATAAAAGAGGATGACCCATTTGGATATGTGATGCAGGGGTACTTGTATGCCACTGCTATGAATATGCCGTTTGGGGGCTGGATCGTTATAAACAAATCCGGTGGACAGATTGCTGTAGTTGATGCCCCAGAGTGGCAAGATGAAGACCGTGTCAAATATATGGCAGACGCTGAAGAGCGTGTCAAGTTTTTGACAAATCCAAAGTCGAAGCCTTTCAAGCCTTTTTCAGATGAATTCGAAACATACAGGGACGGTGGGCTGGTTCGTACAGGCAACAAACTTATGCCTAAACCTTGTGGTTTTTGTGGTCACAAACTTCACTGCTGGCCCAAAGCTGAGATACACGGTAAAGTTACATCGAAAGCTAAGTTTCCCCCGTTAGTTTGGTATACACGGCTCAAGAAGAGGGAGCTATGATATGCCATACCTATTCGTTAGGAACTATGAAGTAGATCTGATGGACATGAACCCTGACCTATATCACGTCTATGTAGAGTCATCTAGAGGCGAAGGTGGGGACAGGAAGTTGGTGTATATCAGACAGAGTCAACGAGGCTTACCTATGTGTTTGCGTGAGAACCACAGCGAGACAGGAACCCTGTCCTTTCACACAGAGAAGCGAGACATATTGCATCTAGAATCGGAACTATCTAAGATATCTAAAGTGTCACAATCAGGAGCCAACGTATGCGTCCCATTGATCCACTTGACAAACGAACTTTCTATCCTAGAAAAACAATCCCCAAAGGTCGCAGGATACGTGCTAAAAAGAATGGGATCGATAGGAATGCAACTGTGAAGAGATCACAATTCAGGTCTAACTTTGAACTGAACATGGCTAAGTCGTTAGCTAGAAAGTCTGTGCCTTACGAGTATGAGTCAACAAGATTGACCTATGTGCCCAAACCAAGAACGTACACTCCAGACTTTTATTTGCCTGATCAAAAGATATTCATCGAAGCAAAGGGCTACTTCGACAAGGGTGACAGAGTGAAGATGCAGCTTGTAAAGGAACAGTATCCTGACCACGATATACGCATAGTATTTCTTAATTCTAAAAACAAGATATACAGAGGCAGTAAAACCACGTATGGTATGTGGGCCGATAAACACGGATTCGAATGGGCTGAAGGTGCAGTTCCGGAGGAGTGGCTGAAAAATGACGATTGATGATAAGCAGCTAGAAAAAGCAAGTCTCTTACCCGACAGGTGGTACATCATACTTAACAAACTAGATGATGAAACATTCTCCATATCAGCATACGATACAACAGAAGATGATGACTCTCAGTATTTTGAAGCTGGCACTATAGTCCTCAACGGCATTATGGAACTTATCGATTCAGACTTTGAAAGAGTTACTGCTGCGGGTATGGCTAGATTAGCCCATGAACATGTGAGAGAATCTTTGGCGGAATCCACAAATAATCCCGAAATCAGTCGAGAAGAGGGTTCTAACGTAATCAAAATAGACTTCGGGAAAAAACAATGAGACACGAAGAATACATGAGGCAAAAGATGAGTGACATGCAAACCAACGCCTACAAAAATTGGGCAAATGGAGTAGACCGTGATAATGTCAACAACCCGCCACACTATAATCAAGCAGGTATCGAATGCCTTGATGCAATCGCGGCGGCGACAGATAATGGCTACGAATACTACCTGCAAGGAAACATCATCAAGTACCTCTGGAGATACCGTTACAAAAACGGAGTCGAAGACCTCAAGAAAGCCCAGTTCTACCTCGACAGACTAATCAAAGCAAAAGAAGGACAAGACAATGAATAACTTACTACCCACTCCCTACCAAGAGTTTATACACAAGTCACGCTACGCTCGTTGGATAGAAGATGAAGGACGACGTGAGAACTTCGATGAAACCGTAGATCGTTACATAGGGTTTATGTCAGATCATCTGAAGGACAAGNTCGACTACGTTCTTCCCGATAGTGACGTAGAGGATTTACGTGAGGCTATTCTCAATCTTGAGATCATGCCGTCTATGAGGGCTATGATGACTGCTGGTCCGGCTTTAGCGCGAGATAACATCTGTGGCTACAACTGCAGTTACATCCCTGTGGACAGCTCTCGTGCGTTCGATGAGTGTATGTACATCCTAATGTGTGGCACAGGGGTAGGTTTTTCTGTGGAGCGTGAGAATGTAGACAAGTTGCCTGTGGTGTCGGACAACTTTAGTAAGTCGGATACGGTAATTAATGTGGCAGATAGCAAGCCGGGATGGGCAAAAGCATATCGTGAGTTGATTGCATTGCTCTACGCAGGGCAAGTTCCGCAATACAACGTGGATGGTGTGCGTCCTGCTGGCGCACGTTTGAAGATTATGGGAGGACGTGCATCTGGTCCACAGCCTCTGATCGACTTGTTTAATTTTACGATAGAAACATTTAAGAAAGCAAAGGGGCGCAGACTATATCCTATTGAGTGTCACGATCTTATGTGCAAGGTGGGAGAGGTTGTAGTCGTAGGGGGAGTGCGCCGCTCTGCGCTGATTAGCTTGTCGAATCTGAATGATGATCAGATGGCACACGCTAAGTCAGGGCAATGGTGGGAGCACGAAGGACAACGTGCCCTAGCCAACAATTCTGTAGCCTACAAGTGTAAGCCAGAGATGGGCACGTTCATGCGTGAGTGGCTTGCCCTGTACGACTCCAAGTCAGGAGAGCGTGGTATCTTCAACCGTGAGGCTGCAGACAAACAGGTTGCTCGTAACGGACGACGTGAGACAGGACATATGTGGGGCACCAACCCCTGCAGTGAGATTATCCTACGTCCATACCAGTTCTGTAACCTGTCAGAAGTGGTGGTGCGTGAACACGATACACTCAAAACCCTAGAACGTAAGGTGCGTCTAGCCACCATCTTAGGGACGATACAGTCCACCCTCACTGACTTCAAATATTTGAGGAAAGTATGGAAAGACAACACAGAGGAAGAAAGATTATTGGGCGTGTCCTTAACTGGTATTATGGATCACTCAGTTTTATCGAAGAACGTAGACTCAAAAGTCTGGCTAGAAAAAATGCGCGACACAGCGATAGAAACGAATCGACAGTATGCCCAGACTCTAGGAATCCCACAAAGCAGTGCCATTACCTGTGTCAAGCCGTCGGGCACTGTGTCTCAGCTAGTGGACGCAGCAAGCGGTATACACGCTAGACACAGCGAATACTACATACGCACTGTGCGTGGGGATTCGAAAGACCCGCTCACACAATTTCTTGTGGACTCTGGTGTGCCAGCGGAACGTGACGTGATGAAGCCAGAGTCAGTGACGGTGTTCTCATTCCCTATGAAGTCACCAGAGGGTGCTGTCATGCGTACGGATACAACTGCTATAGAGCAGCTTGAACTGTGGAAGACATACGCTATACACTGGTGTGAACACAAGCCATCCATCACTGTCACCGTCAAGGAGGATGAGTGGATGGACGTGGGTGCGTGGGTGTACGAAAACTTTGATGTAGCGTCTGGTGTGTCGTTCTTGCCGTTCTCTGACCACACGTATCAACAGGCACCATACCAAGACATAGAACCTGATGACTACATCGAATGGAAGGATCGTATGACATACGTAAATCTAGACTGGTCACGGCTCACTGACTTCGAACGAGAAGACAACACCACGGGATCGCGTGAATTAGCCTGTACAGCGGGTGTGTGTGAAGTCGTAGACCTGAGTGCGGCGTGATATGTTAAGGCTTGTGTACGACGCTTGGAACGCGGTTATGGACAACAGGTATAATCCCTTGAGTAATATACCTGACCTAAACACACGGCACTTAATTACACAGATGCTTGCGTGGATGTGGTGCATCATATTTTCTATGTCGGTAGGATCTGTTGTAGTTTTCGGTGTGAGTGCTATACTACATGTGCTGCTCATAGCTGGTATCGCAATCACTGTGGGCACATTCGAAACTGCAAGACGTAAACCTGAATACTTTGGGCCATTGGGAAGGAGTAACAATGGAGAACACGAGTAACACCATCACCGTCAATGATGTCGAATACAAAATTGACGACTTGGACAACACACAAAAATATCTGTTAATGCAAATACGTGAAGTAACAGATAACATAAACACTTTGAATATGAAAGTAGCGCAGTCTCAGGCTGCCCTAACCGTATTCAAGGGCACTCTTGCAAAGTCTTTGGAAGAACCTAGTGATACAAGTAACGATAACACCTGAAATAATCAGTCGCGCAAAAAAGAAAGCTGCCCAAGTAGGTAATCTACAGGGCAGCATAACAGGCAGTAAAAGTCATGTTGTAGGCGCGATTGGTGAGGTGATTGTAGCGGACCTCACAGGAGCTACAGAGTCTAGCACGTACGACTACGATATAGTTAGGGACGGGGAGCGTATCGATGTGAAGACGAAACGCTGCAACACACGTCCCTATCCACACTACGAATGCTCAGTGGCTGCACACGGTGCCACGCAAGAATGCGACAACTATGTGTTTGTACGCATCTTGGGAGACATGTCGGTAGCGTGGATATTAGGTGAAATATCTAAATCAGATTTCTACGCGAAGGCAACGAAATACAAGCGGGGCGACATAGATCCTGCAAACAGCTTTGAGTTCAGGGCTGACTGTTACAACCTTCCGATAAGTGAGTTATCTGATGTCAAAAAAAGCAAAGCTGTTTAACTTTGAAGTAAACCTCATGCAAGACGGCAAACTTGAATTGGTGTGTGACTGTGTGAACCCGGAGGAGTTTGAGAAAACAATGAACAATGGGTTGTCTGAATATGACGGCGCACACTCAATAGCAACCCTGCTTCGTTACGTCAAATCTATGTCAGATGAGATCATAGAGAAGTCAGGCAAGTACGTGTAGTTTACTTGGTTGCTCTACGTAATGCTTGTTTAATTTTCGGATCGTTAGCCTTTGCTATACCCGTTTCTATAGCTAATTTAATATCGTTAACATACATTTTTATAGCAGATTTTGTAAGTTTTTTACCAAAATTAGCATCGTCTTTGCCTGATGTAAGATTTTCTATGGCTGGTCCTAATCTAGCATTTATCATGCCCATTTCGTTTTCGCCATAAGCACGACCTCCTTTATTAAAAACTCCTCTCCCTTTAAGAATGTCAGCTTGGGTAACTTCACCATCCCCTGTAAGATCAGGGAACTTACCACCTTCTGCCATNTTCATCATCGGCTTCTGCATCATCTGATTTTGCATCATGTTTTGTTGCGGCTGTGTAGCCGTCATCATGCCACCCCCGTAAGCTTTCTTGCGGGGTTTCTTTTTCATTGCCATGCCGCCATTCATCATGGGCTTGTTCTTTGCCGCGCCACCGTACATCATACGTTTGCGTGGACCGTTGTTATAGGTTTTCATCTGCCTCTCCTGTTACTGTATCGCTGAAAACATTCCGGTTGTTACACCAGCTTCTTCTAGTTGCTCACGTGATCTTCTCATTTCTGGGAATCCACGACGGAATCCACTACCCAGCTTTTGATCTTTGTAGTACCCTTTGCTACCATACACTTCTATTCTGTTGCCGTCGTTATCCACCACAACTTCTGGCTGCTCTCCTCCATACAGAGCGTTATCTTTTCCCATAGCCTGTATCAGTAAGGCTTCAAACCGGGTGTTCCGTTTCGGATCTAGGGGGCGTCCTGTTCGTACCATTTCAAGAAACAGCACCCCTAGCTCTGGATCAGATATCACGGACTTAATGAATGAAAACTTTCCAAATCTAATCTGCTGTAAAACGGCTTCTGTGCCAACGTACTGCGGACGAACAACGCCTCTGTTGATAGCGTAGAATCTACTGATGTAACTCTCTACAGACATAGCACGAGGTATGCCCCTTACGTTCACTTTCTTTGCCAGCGGATCGTCTTTGAGTTCGGACAAAAATCCTACAACGGCACGAGCGTTGTCGTAGTGACTGATTCCCGTTTCTGCCGTATCAAAGTCAAGAAACTCCTTTAAAAACTTTTCTTGGGCGGGGTCACCTATACCTAAGTATCTAGCCAACGAATCCGTGTCGTGAATTGTAACTGATCCTGCTTGTCCATCTGCCTTCATCATAGTCTGTGGAGTTTCAATAAACGAAGAAAGAACCATGTCACGAATGTAAGCTTCGCGTAGAACACTTTTAATTTGTTTTTCATCGTACTGTGGATTGTCTTTAGCGATAGCTGCAACCATGCGCTTAAAGCCTTCTTGTCCTCCCGAAGCTATGTACGCACCAATGTCGTTGATACCTGTTGCTCCCCCCGGAGCGTTTGCAGGAAGAAGTTTTTGAAGATACGATATAGAACTGTCTATAACTGCTTTGTGTTCTTCTGCAGGAATCAAAGCTGCCTCTGTAGCACGTTTAATCTTCATGTTTGCTTCAGCCATTTTCTCTGCTTTTAAGTCGTCACTCAGGCTGCCGAATCCTACATAGTCATTTACGATATCAGAAATTGTAAACATTTTTGTTTGCTTACCCTTAGAGTTGGTAAAGACAAATTTGTTTTCTATGTTACGTAGTCCTGTCATCATGCTGGCATCAAGAGTACCATTTTTTGCAGCCTCTACTATGTGTTCAGCTATGGCTGCTTGGAATATTGTAGAGAAAGCTTGTGCTTCAGGATCGTTGCTTGTAAACGAATATGTAGTGATCGGCTCTCTGCCCCTACCACGAGACGTTACTTTGCGTGTTCCCAACGCTTCTGCGAAGGACTCCAAGTACGTATCTAGTTCGTTGTCACTCATCTTTAAGAGTGAGTCAACCTTTATCCACTCACGAGGATTTACTGCAAAGTCAACACCGAACGGACTAGCAGACGTAATCTCTCCCGACTGCTGTCTATTCCATGCCATTAGTTTGGGAACCAGCTTGCCTTGTTCGTTTGTGTCGTACCACACGTTTTTGTAGCGGGTCCATCCTGCTTTTGCCCTTCGTAGCAAATCAGTAACAAGAACTTGTTGACCGTCATAATTTATTTCCATGCGACCAATGGGCCTTGCTTCTCCATTGTCCATAATAACCATCTGATCGAACTTATCGGATACGCTCCGCTGCACAAGCTTGAGCCTACCCTTCACCGCTTCTCCTGCTGCGTTATACGCCATAGAAGATAGGCTTCTGTCGAATCGAAGAAGTTGAGACATATTCATTGTCATCAGTCCCGCACCCTTGTTACGAACGAGCCACTCTGATACCTCTGCCTGTAAAGCGTCACCCGAAGCGTGTTTGAAAACGTAGTCTGATGTTTCTTGTATGGTTTCCCGAAGATTGGAAAGGACTTTTGACTTGGATATCTTTTGACTAGCAGCAACAGAGTTGAAGTACGGATCAGTAAGTTCGTTCATAACACCGCGAAGGTTTAGGCTGTCAGACGCTTTGTAGCCCGTCTTAGCTATTTTATCTAGTCCCGGCAAGTCCGCGCTTTCTTCTAATAAAGCAAAGAAAACATCAGACATGTCAACTTGGGGTGTGCCAGATAAAGTTTTGCCATCTACGTCTAGATATATTCCGTTGTTAGCAGCGTTATCCATAGCCACAAACGGTGCGCTGGCCTTACTCTTCTCCACGCCGTGACGACTTAAAAGTTGAAATGCAAGCAAGTGTCCTGTTGATTCCATGTCAGCAGGTTCGAACTGCATGTCTATAGCTGTGCCTGTATCTAGGTTAGTTGTGGTTACTTCTAGTGGTTTATCTCTTGCTTTTCCTAGCACGTCTGCAGCTTGTGCCCTAGTCACCAACGCTTGACCCAGACGTTGTGCTGCCGCTGTGGTGACAGTTGCTTGTTCAACACGTAAAGACTTAGCCGTGACAGCAAACTGTCCGGGGTTTTGTGCTTCGTCAAGCAGCTTCATTTCTACAAAATCGTTCCAAGTCTTTTCGAAGTCTTTATCTGGTTTTGCTGCAGGGAAGCTACCCTCTCTTTGTCTGGCAAGGTTGTTAAAGTATTTTACATCGTTTGCTTTAAGAAGCTTTATTTCTGTTTCAAATTTTCTTGCTTCTTTTTCGAACACGCCTAGAGTGGTTGCAATCATCTTGTAGAAGTCGCTGTTAGGGTCGAGGTTTTGTGTGTTCATCAAACGCTCACGCAGGGCGGCTGTCAGTTCTTTTTGTCTGTTCAAATTGTTTTGTAACATTTCCTGTGTAGCACTGTTGGTGAGTTTTGCTACTTTCACGCTAGCGTCTTTTGTTAGTTGTTCAAAATACTTCAAGGCAGACAAGTCTAGTATGTCGGCAATAGACNAAGAAACAATATCAGGATTAACGTCCATAGCTATCATCTGATCTTCGTACTTAGCCATAACACCAGCTTTGCCTAGCAGTCCTTGTTGGAAAGTAGCACTGCCTCCTTGCATCAAGTTTTCTACTAGGTAGTTTAATTTTTTTCTAGGGTCACCCTTGAGAGCGGATGTAAATGACAGAAATCTTTTTGCACTTCCCTGTGATGCGGATACCACCATACCTGTAAGAAGACCAATAAATTCTCCCAACTCAGGGTCAACGTCATATGCTTCCGGTGCATAATGTCCGAACGTAGCTGATCCAGTAATCAAGTACCAGTCTTGAATGTTTGAGTCACGAATGAATTTTGGCACACTAGACTTCACTCGTAAGTGAGTAAGGCGATTTGTTTGCAAGTTGATGTTTTCTTCTATAGCCTCTAGCCTCAACTTTGTTTGGTCGGACATAACTCCGCCCTTCTTTTTTACGTTAGCTAATAGAGACTCCCTTCTATCAATAGCTATTTCTAAGGCAGACGTAGCCTCCACAACCTCAGTTCTATAGTCTGCTGGCATAGAGCGAGCATCTTCAACTTGAAAGTATGTTGCCAATCTTCGATTGATTGCACCCTTGCTTCTATACCATTTGCTTGTATTTTCTTTCCACCTGTCTAGTAGTGTTTCAAACGCCATGTCTTCGCCGTCGTCTGTTTTTTGTTTTGCTTCAAGAAGATTTTCAGACCACTTTTTAAACGCTTTGTATTCACTTACAGACTTAAATTCTTTTGCTATGTTCGCAATTTTGCTTCCGCCACGTATTTCAGCAAACATCTGCACTCCACGAGGAAGAAGCCCCGTGTAACGAGAGGCCATGATTCGTGCTTCATCTAGGCTTATGCTAGCACCTTTTTGTATGTAGTATCTCTGTAGCATAGAAGGGAAGTCGTCGTATAACTTCATCATAATTTCTTCACGACGTTCGTAGTCTACGGGGAATCCTAATGCTGCTAACGGTCTAGGGTCATCAGTTTCCATAAGATTGTTATGAACTCCTACGAACTTTATAGCTGTATCTATCAGATCAGCCATTTCACCAAATCCCCACAGTCCCATCTCAAAGAAGGGACGCACAAGGTTGTCAGACACATTACCCACAAGATTACGTAAGTCACCCATAGCAGGAGCAGTAAGCTGTGAGTTTATCAAGATGGCACGAGTACGTTCATCTGTTACACCCCGCTCAATCAAGACTTCATTCAAGTATCGGGCGTACATAGGACCACTTAAATCGCTGTCAAACAAGTTGTAAGACAGAACACTATTTGCAGCCATCGATCTTCTGATTTCAGCAGACGTTCCTAATTTTGATTCGGCTATGTCGGGCAGTTTTAATTGCTTTGACAGGGCAGTTGACCACGGGAACTTTTTCTTTTTTCCGTCTGGTCGTGTGTACGCTACCGCACCTATTTGATCAGCGTAATCAATCAAATCGTCGTACGTTTCAAATCTGTTCTTGTCAATTTTGTACGCTCTTCCGTTTTTGTCGTGGAAAAATGTGTACGACATCAACGCCTTTTGTGCGTCAGGATTGTTTTCGTAGTCAACGATGTCTCTCAAAGACAAGTCCGGTGTTACTAGCTTCGGATCGTAATCTAAAAACGGAATGTACCTTTTCTCAGTTGTAAAGCCCACACCAAGAGCGTCGAACATTTCGAACTGCATCAGTGGTTCCATTTCCACTTCAGGCGTTGTTCTTTTACCGACAGGGATGCCAAGAAATGTTTGTTGTTCAGCAAACGGCTCAAATGCGGGTTGCATTCCCAAACCCTCAACTTCGCCCGTTACTGGTTTTGTATATAGTTGGGGAAATGCAGCTTGAACGTCTTGCCCTGTGAGATTTGTCTTGTCTTCGGGCAACGGAACAGGGTCTGCAAACTGTTGTTCACGATAGTCTTTGAAGGGGCTGTCTGTAATCCTGCTACGGATCGCACTCATCTGTTCGTCAAGGGTAGTTGCCATGCTTATGCTGCCTCGCCTATCTCTGCGTTAAGTTCTTCAAGTGCATCATCATACATTCCGGGGTACGTATCTTGTATGACCTTTAGTCTCTGCTCTAGCGGAACCTCATCATTAGTGAAGTCATTCATGTTAAATCCGGCCGGAGTAGTTTCTCTAAAATTTTCTAGCAGACGTTGATAGATATTTTCGTTGGTTATTTTTGGCGCGGCACCGTCTTGTCCATCTTTACCGGATTCACTCTTGTCCATATCCACACCCACTCGTGCAGCCAATTCATTCAGTGTAAAGTTGAATGCCTCGTCTCCCTCTGGGAAGTTTTGAATGGCAAATATTGCAGCGGCCTCTGGTCCGCCCTGAGACAGCTTGCGTGTGAGGTACTCTTGTTGTTCCATCTGAACCAGTATAGCTTTTAACACTGCCTCCTCTGTTGCAGGATCAGAGAAGAAATTACCCTGATTGAACGCTTTGAGGAAGTTCAACACGTCTTGGTCAGATATGGTTCTACCGCCTGTGCCACCCTGCATAGCACTAGCCATAGCGTAAGCAGCCATGAAACGGTAGTAACCTCTCATAGCTAGTCTAAAGCTTTGTTCGTTACCGCCTTTGGCTGGTTCGGTCACAAGAATGTTGAATTGTTTTTCTAGTTCAATTTGGGCATCTTTTTGTTGCTGTCTAAATGTTTCGAAATCAACTCCACGTCTTGCAGCTTCTTTGCGCTGTTGTTCTATGGACAAATCCAAGAACGATGTAAAGATTTTGTTTTCACCTAAAGTTGAAGCCCGTATAGTGCTGACCAAAGTATCAGCTTCTGCAGTGAACGGGGTAGAACCCCTCATTGCATCAGGTATGATACTTTCAAGTAGAGGGGTTAGTATTTGTCCGCCGAAGTGAAGAATACCGTCAACAGTCAAAACAAGTTGACCAGCCACCGCACCAAACGGAATGAGTTTACCGTCTGATGTCCGGTAACTTTGCACACTTCCCTTGAGGAATGTAACTGCATTCCTGAACGCTTGATTACGTGCTTTGTTGTCATTTTGTAGTTCCGCGAAGCTATCCGCTTTCAAGACAGTTTGTAATTTGAATGCTCTTCTTGGTGCGCCTTTACCATTAAATTGATTAGACGTGTTAGTCATAAACATGACCTTATCATCTATATCACCGTAGTCTTCCATAAACTGTCGTAACACTTCAGTTTCCACGTCAGTGTAAGTCGTAGAATCTCTTTTGGCAAAAACGCCTTGAAGGACATCATAGTACAAGCGTCCCGTCCCACCGACTTTTGTATTAAAAAGGTACTCTATAAATTGTATACGCGGTTGATCTTTAGAGCGAACAAGCTTTCCATCTACACGTTCAAAATTAACAACGCCTTCTTGTATGAAGATATCAACATTGTTTTTGTCTACGCCCATACTAAGCAGTCGTTGTCCTAACTGATCAAGAGTACCAGTACCAGAGTAATCAGCCACTCCATCTGTAGACCCATTCAAGTCTTTGTTACTTACACCTGTTGCAAGATGGGCTATATTTCCATCACCTGTTGATTGCTTTGTAACAATGGTGGTTTCATTTTTTGCTACGTTCTCTTGAATTGTCAGGTCCAAATCTTTGTGAGGCATATCAAAGGTAGCTTGTTCTAAAGCTTCAAACATACCGGGAAGATTGCTTAAAGTTTTATACCTGCCACGTAAATACTCTCTGGGGTCTTCTTGAAGCACCAAATCCATTGATGGCACAGCTACACCGCTTTTGATCGTTTCTTTTGTTGCGGCACTAACCACTGTCGTAGCCAAATTACGAATAAACGTGCGGTAAGATTCGGTATTCACTTGCGCTAAAATTTGATTTCGGTTGAGTCCTGCAAACCGTTCCCCGACTTGGGTTGATATCTGACTGAGCATTCTTTCGTCATTTACACCAGTTTCAGCAAATACTTGAATCGGATCTGGTGTTTCAGATTCACCACCCTTTGTAATAGGTTTAAATGTCAAAGAAAGCAGGGGAGTTCCCTTTTTGGCGTTGTTTGCAGCGGCGGCAGCATCAGATATGTCATTAAAAGCTTCGAAGGAAAAAGTTCCGTTGTCGTGTTCTATCCGGGTTGTTGTTTCAATCTTAGTTTCTGGGCCAGCATCTCCTGCGTCCCTCATTTTTTTTAATTCAGCTTCGGCGTCTTTATAGTTTTCAAAAAATCCACCGCCACGAATGTAAAACCCTGCCACTTCTTTCACTGGTTTTCTGGTGGTAGATGTGGTTTCTTTTTCTACGCCCATTTCTTTTGGTGTAAACGAGCCGTCTTTTTCGTTTAATTGACCAACGGGGCGCAGAGCAGCGTTAAACTCTTGCATGAAATCAAAATCCGACCCGTCTTGGGAGTCCATTGTTTGAAATGGTCCGTCTATATTTGTTTGTGCCCACGACTGCCACCCAAGTAGAGTCATAGGCTCTACGCTAGGAATATCAGGGTGAATGTAGGCGGTGTGAAATTTGTCTTGGGGATCAACGGGGTCAGGTACAGGGAGAGTAGATATAGATTGATTAGCTGTGCCTAATCCAATCGCAGTCTGTTTAGCTTTAAATAGATTTGGGTCGTGTATCGCGGGATCAAAGACAACAAATTCAGGACTATCACCGTAAGTTCCTATGGTGCTAATCTTTTGAGATTGTGATCTCTCTAATTCTTTTGCTTTTCTTTCGGCTCTAGAT
>FUFK010065254.1_pt1 | contig 36291 bp, 27 predicted proteins | sample 1021851 | NCBI WGS metagenome assembly FUFK01 (sample SAMEA51879418, study PRJEB19060) | metagenome | reverse complement strand
GAACACAGCTTTGATTAACTAGTAGCGATCAGCAGTGCGCATTTGTGAATGTTCAACACGCCCTAATCGTTATCAAAAAAGCCCCAACCATGACACCACAGTTGGAGCTTTATTTCGCTTAAAATTAAAGCTAGTGCTATAAGATTTGATAGATGATTTGAATGGCTGTAAATCTACTATTGTTCAATACGCTGCAAAAACGCTTGCGTACGCGGGTGAGTGGATAGCTCAAACATCTGCTGAGCGCTGCCCTCCTCAACCACATGGCCATCCTCAATTAATACCACATGATCGGCGACATCGCGCGCAAAGCTGATTTCATGCGTGACCACAACCATCGTCCAGCCCTCACTTGCCAGCTGCTTCATGGTCTCAAGCACATCTTGTACCAGCTCCGGATCAAGCGCTGAGGTCGGCTCATCAAATAGCAACAGCGACGGCTCAATGGCCAAAGCGCGGGCAATGCCGATGCGCTGCTGCTGACCACCTGATAGCTGAAACGGATACAGATCGGCTTTGTCCGCAAGCCCCACCTTGTTGAGTAGTGCTAGCGCTTGCGCCTGCGCGTCAGCTTTTGAGACGCCTTGCACTACGGTCGGCCCAAGCATTAAGTTCTGTAGCGCCGTCTTGTGTGGAAATAAATTGTAAGACTGAAACACCATGCCCGACTTACGCTGCAGGGCCAATAGCTTTTTTTTATTTGGCTTAGCGCTAAAATCTACACTTAAGCTATTATCATCAAAAGCGATCACCCCTTGGTCAGGGATCTCCAGCGCATTGATACAGCGTAAAAAAGTAGTTTTGCCTGATCCTGATGGCCCTAATATCACCACCACCTTACCTTTATCAATGCTCAAATCTATGCCCTTTAGCACTTGATTGGTACCAAAAGCTTTGTGGATGTTCGTGATTTGAATCATAAAGACGTTTCCGTTTACAAATGAAAAGCTAGCAGTTAATGGTTAAGCTATTTTGCCACATAGCGATCAAGACGCGTCTCAAGCTTGCCTTGGATAAAGGTCAAGAACAGACAAATTCCCCAATAGATAAAAGCCGCTTCGGTATAGACCAGCATAAACTCATAGTTACGTGCGGTGATGATCTGCGCTTGTTTAAAGAGCTCAGTGACCAGCACTAAAGAAGCTAGCGAGGTGTCTTTGACTAAACTAATAAAGGTATTAGACAAGGGCGGCACGGATACTCTAAGCGCTTGCGGCAAAATCACGTGGCGAAAGGTCTGCAGATACGTCAAACCGACCGTCGAGCCTGCTTCCCATTGTCCTTGCTCCTCAAAGAAAAAGAGCCGCTACAAGGCGCGGTCGCTGACTTTTTTTATGGCTGTTGGTACGACATTCCCTATGACGTTGAGGATATATTTATCCGTATCCAGAACCGCTTGCATCCGCAGATAGAGCGCGCGTTTCGTAACTGTATTAATAAGATTGACTATATCCGGCATAGCAGCGAGTTTGCCACGCGCTGGAGCGTGCTGATTACCCCTTCTCTCAATGTCGATACGCACCGCCTGCGTATCAGTAGCGATGATGCGAAAGAGATCGCTAAGAATATCACCACTGAGCTGATGAGCGCGCGCGATAATGAGGACTGGAGCACTATCGAGCAGATAGAGAACGAGTTTTTTGCGCACTGCTTAGCTTGTAACGATCGTCTCGCCTTCTCTATCGTCTGGTTTCGTTTAGGTAAGAGCGACTGGCAGTTCGATCAGCGCTGGCAAAGCTGTCAAGAGCACTTGGAACAAACCCAAGTCGCATCAGTAGCAACAGACGCCTAACTACAGCTTAGCTCCTTCTGAGCTCTTATCTCACTTTTTCACTCAGCAACTAGATACGCACTACAAATAAGGTTACCTTTATGTCCAGTTTTGCTCATGCCGAAAAAACCTATATCACGTTGACCCCAGCGGGCGTCTTTGAAGCCTTTTCACAGCCCAAGCCTACGGCCATGCAATTGGCTCTACAAGCGCTGTTATCGCACCGAGAGACTATGTTAGTCGCCGATTGGCTCAAAGCGTTTCCTGAGCTGTGGCTTGAGGGTTTCGTTGAGCAGGGCTTTATTGAGAAGCTCTCAACCTTTTTACCTGCGCCTAACCTACCGCTAGATCAGTTTTTGCCATATGTCGTCGCCAGCCTCTCAGGCAAGCGCCGTGCTGCTATCGCCTCAGATGAGGGCTTTTGTTTGGCACGGATTGGTTATAGTCAAGAAGAAGCGGATATGCTGAGTGTCGCGGCGGCGGACTTTTCAGGGTTTATGCTTAGGCAGCAGCAGCGCGGCTGGTCATTGGATAGCCGCGCCATCTCGTTCTTTCAACAAGTGGATCTACTCATCCCTGAGACAAGTTTTGTGTTTTTGTGGATTGATAATGATGGTTATGCCGTCATCATCGATGGCGAACCTTTAACCAATAATCGCGCTTTCGTTGAGCTGATTTGGGGTATCAAAACCTCGGGGCTAAAATTCGAAACTGCAGAAGCGTAAAGCTGAGACTATAAACAGACTGCTCATTGATCGTTTTAGTTAGNTTGTTTTAGACGTTGTTTAGAACGNTCTGTTTAGGCTATNTATTNANCTTTTTACGTCAGTAATACATCCGACGATTTTACCAAAGTGCAAATACACCCTTGGTAAANTGGCTAAAAAACTATTTATCTAAATATCCTGTAATTATTCTCATAAAAGACTTGCAAAGTCTGAAAAACTTGCTAAAATGCATGGCCTAAATAGGCGTATAGCTCAGTTGGTTAGAGCGCTACCTTGACATGGTAGAGGTCGTTGGTTCGAATCCGATTACGCCTACCAGATTCGAAAGCCCTAATCTTAAGATTGGGGCTTTTTTTATGCCTGTAATATAAAGGCTGTAGCGAAAAGATAACATTTGGAATCTCTATTATTACTCTTGTTGAGCCCTCTATTAAAATGATCAAAAAACTGACGGTGACCAAAACGTGACCAGCTCTGAAAGTTCACTAAAAACTAAGCCTACTTTTTGACCTCAACTCTAAACTTTATAGTAGTATCTATTCTTTAGTAATTTNCGACTTACTATCATCTACATATTCAAAGATATCTCCNACCCCTACTTCAAGATATTCACAAAGCTTATCTATAGTAGAGTGCGAGCTTTATGGGCTTCTACCACAATCACGCTATAGTTCTTAAGCAGAGTGTTATGAGTGTAGACTTTGTGTTTGATCCGACGCTCAATGAAATTACTACAGATTTATGCCGTGATTACTGGTCTTATAGTTCGCCTAATAACTATATCGCTCATGTAGAGATCCTATGTCAGTCTTACGGTATAAACTATTTTCTATTATTTAGCACGCTTACAAAATGTCAGGCATATTTAGACAATGTACGCTGTGATTTCTGTGGTCGTCCATACNAGCTTGATGTACCAGCAGATATACCTTATGCAAGAAGTTTGNGCTCTTGGTTTTGTGAGGGGTGTATCAGCTTTTCAGGTGGTCAAATTACTGTAAGTAGATAGACTACTAAGTGTAATTAATTACCAGATAACTTAGGTTATCTGGTTTCACATTCAATTAACTAGCGACATATACTGTCGTTTTAAATATATTATTCATTGTTTTACGAACAAAGTTCCGTTAAAGTAAATCCGTATTCAAATTCTACGATACTTTCAATAGACGGAGCTATTATGGCAAAACCTAGCAATCCTTATACCGATAATAGCTTTGTCTCCTCTGATCTTAAGACTATTTTGCACTCCAAACGTGCCAATATCTACTACCTCTCGCACTGCCGCGTCATGCAAAAAGACGGCAGAATTCTCTATCTCACCGAAGACGATAAAGCCAACCTGTTCTATAACATTCCTATTGCCAATACCACCTCCATCTTACTCGGTACGGGCACCTCCATCACCCAAGCGGCGATGCGTCTGCTTTCGCAAGCAGGCGTATTAGTAGGGTTTTGCGGTGGCGGCGGTACGCCGCTATTTATGGGATCTGAGCGCGAAGTCTTCGTCGAGTGGCTGACCCCGCAAAGCGAATATCGACCGACAGAATATGTGCAAGGTTGGCTCAGTTGGTGGTGGGATGATGACAAACGCCTCGCTGCCGCTAAGATGCTACAACATGCGCGTCTGGCTTACTTACAAGCAATTTGGAACAAAGATGTCGATCTAAAACGTCAGGGATTTGATAGCAGTCGTGATGACATTAAAGCGCTCATTGATAACAATATTCGACAAATCGATCAGCAAACTGAGGTCATGCACTTATTGCAGTTAGAAGCTCGCCTGACCAAAAACCTGTATAAACTCGCCGCCAAAAACACCGGCTATGACGGCTTTACTCGCGCCCATGATAGCATTGACAAGGCCAATGGTTTTCTCAATCACGGCAACTATCTGGCCTACGGACTGGGTGCGACTACTGCATGGACGCTAGGTATCCCGCACGGTTTTGCAGTCATGCATGGCAAGACACGGCGCGGGGCATTGGTATTTGATATAGCCGATATTATCAAAGATGGGCTAGTGCTACCCCTCGCCTTTATTTGCGCCAGCGAGAATATGAGCGAGCAAGAGTTTCGCCAGGAGTGCTTAAACTTATTTACCAAACATCATGCGCTGGATTATCAGTTTGAAGCTGTTAAACAGATTGCTATGAATAAAAGCTGGCAGGTGTAGAAAATGATCGTTACCTTTGTATCTCAATGCGAGAAAAAATCGCTAAAACGTACTCGCAGAATCTTAGACGCCTTTGCCAACCGTATTGGTAATAATGTGTGGCAGACGGCGATTACTGAAGATGGATTAAAGACAGTTAAGCAGCTCCTGCGCAAATCAGCGACCAANTCNACNGCGGTAAGCTGTCATCGTAATAAGACTCGTCAGCTGACGGAGCTGGTGTGGATTGTAGGTAATAAGAGACGGTTTAATGAGGTGGGTGTGGTTCCTGTGAACCGTACCAAGCGTAATATCTTACATAGTGAATGGGAAAATGACTGGACGTATGTTAGCAGTATTCAAATCATCGCTACTATTGCCGCACTACTACATGATATTGGCAAGTCTACTAAAGGCTTCCAGAAAAAGCTCAAGGAAGGCAGCAAACAAGGCGATTCTTATCGTCATGAATGGATATCACTCAAGTTATTTGAATTGATGATCAAAGACTGCACCACAGATACTGCTTGGCTTGAGCGCATGATTGAGTTAAACAATTGGTTAGAGAGCCAAGACATAGAAAAGCTGCTGTCTACTAGCAATCCAGACGATGTAAATATTCAAGCCATGCCACCACTCGCCCAGTGGGTTGCTTGGCTCATCGTCACTCATCATCGCTTGCCACCTGCCGATAAAGTATTTCATTCATTTACCGCCATTCAAAGAGCGCAGCTTGCAAGCTCCCGTGAAAAGCGACCTTATAAACAGGATCTACAAGCATTTTATCACCGCCTAGCGCCTTTTGATTATTGGGTAAAAAATCCAAAATCGATTGACGAGATGACCCAAACGCAATTAAAGAATTTTTGGCAATTTGAAAATTTAGTCATTAATAGTGCTATTTGGCAAAAAAACATCAGACGCTGGAGTAAAAAAGCGCTTAATGATCCCGCTCTGATGCAGCTTAGTCAGCAAGCATCTGATGACAATAAAGCAATCAGCGATCCGTTTTTATTGCACCTGTCCCGTTTATGTTTGATGGTTGGTGATCATAATTATTCGAGTTTAAAAGAAGATGATAAACGCTGTATCAGTGTCGATAGCCAATTTAAAAAACTAGCCGCTAATACGGATAGGACTGCCAGCACACCAACTGTCAAGCAATCATTAGAAGAGCATTTACTAGGAGTTGGTGCATTCACAGCACATTTTTGCCGAACGCTGCCTATTATTGCCAGCGAAATGCCGTCACTGCGTAATCACGATCCACTAGCCAAGCCCACAGGTATTGAGCGATTTAAATGGCAAAACCAAGCGTTTAAGATGACTTATGGTTTGCAAGAGTCCACACGCGAACATGGCTTTTTCGGTGTGAATATGGCGTCAACTGGTGCAGGCAAAACCATTGGCAATGCTCGTATCATGTATGCGCTTGCTGATCCTAAAAAGGGCGCACGATTCACTATTGCGCTAGGACTGCGTATTTTAACCCTGCAGACAGGTCTAAGCTTTCGCAAAGATTTGAAATTATCAGGCGATCAATTAGCGATATTAGTCGGTGGTAGCGCCAATAAAAAGCTGTTTGAAATGGCATACGACAATAAATCTAGCGAATTTACCAATATCATCGGCGAATATCAAAAAGATGATGAGCCAGATCAGTGAGTCTGAAAGACATTTGGCAGCGAATCAAGCGCAGATCTGTTAGATGAAATCGTTGATAGCGATATTGATTATCAAGACTATGATGCGCTGAACCTTGATACCGTTATTGCCAGTCCTAAAGCGCGCGATTTGCTTTTTGCGCCCATCGTAACCTGTACCGTTGACCATATTATTCAGGCGAGCGAGTGTAAACGCGGTGGTAAATATATCGCACCAATGCTGCGCTTGCTCAGCAGTGATTTAATTCTTGATGAACCCGATGACTTTGATCAAGCGGATTTACCTGCGTTATCAAGGCTCATGCACTTAGCAGGTCTGTTTGGGACGCGCGTCTTATTATCATCTGCAACCTTGACGCCTGATTTGGTAACAGGACTGTTTGAAGCCTATATGGAAGGTCGTAAGCTGTTTAACCAAAGCCAAAACAAACCTGTTCCAAAAGTAGTTTGCGCATGGTTCGATGAGCAACCAAAAGCCATGCTGTCCAAACAATGTATGGACGTTAAAGAATTTCAATCAACTCATGAGAAGTTTTGTGAACAGCGTGCCACTTATTTGAGCCGTCAGCCAGTGCGCCGTAAAGCCGATATCTTAGCGTTTAAATCACAATATACTAAAGATAAAGCCTCGCAGTTTTATAGCAAGCTTGCACAAACGCTTATTGATGCAGCAGTTGATTTACATGACAAGCATCATGAAACTGTCTTACACAACAAAAAAAGTAATACAAGTGTGCTAGCCAGTATTGGCCTGATCCGTATTGCTAATATTACCAATATTAATAGCATTGCTATGCAACTATTTAATGCTAATGGCGTCAGTATTCCAGAAGATACCATCATTCATGTTGCCTGTTATCATGCCAAGCAGCTTTTGTTACTACGTAATAGCCTTGAGAACAAGCTTGATAAGATTTTGGACCGTAGTGCTCCTAATGGTAGCATTTTTGATCATACTGAAATCAATCAGGCTATTAGTGATAATCCTGCCAAAAACCATATCTTTATGGTGCTGGCGACCCCAGTGGCAGAAGTTGGCCGCGATCACGACTATGATTGGGCGATTGTAGAACCCTCATCAATGCGCTCAATCATTCAGCTGGCTGGGCGCGTCTGGCGGCATCGTCCTGACAAAGTCGCCGATACATCCAACATGCTGTTGCTACAATACAATCTGCGCTATTTTAAATACCCAAATGCCAAGCGCCCTATCTTTACCCACCCAGGATTTGAAACCACCCAGTTTAAGCCGCCAAGCTATGATTTATCTCAAATCATGCCGCAAGAGCAACTTGCCCAAGTTGACGCGAGAGCCAGAATCCAAGCACCCAAACATGCAAAAATAGAAACGTTGAGCGACCTTGAGCATAGCGTTATGCACCACTTGTTAAACAACCCCAAACTCAACTATATCAACGCCTATTGGGACAGTAAAGCCACTGCCAACCGTACTTATACTTACTTGCAGCAAATCAGCCCTTTTCGGGCAGGCACGCCGCAAGACGATTGGCTACTCATACCGCGCATGGTACATGATGACGAGGATACCGAGATTCCATCATCAGGGTTTGATGTTTATCACAGCGAAGACGTTTTTGAAAAAGGACTTGCCAAATCCAGCACACAAAACCAAACCATTTACCCGTTGTCCTTTGACTTTGAACATCCGCAAGTCAAACCATGGCTGACTAGCCCGTTAAATGAGGCGTTACAAAACATGCAAATCGCGCAACCAGATAAAAGCCTGCGCTCACTTGCCATTACTTATTCATCGGTATCACTTGATAGTATTAAATCTAGCAACAGCAAAGGCTGGGCGTTCCATGAGTTTTTTGGTTTTGTACGGCAATAGATCATTTAGATAGACATAAAAAAGCACGGCGCGAACCGTGCTTTTGATACAAGCCACCTATGCGGTGGGGAAAGATAATACCAGTTATAACATTTTCTAAGTCACCTATACGATGAAGGTAAATTATAGCAGAGTGTTCTTATAAAATAATCTACTACCTCATTGTTAATAATACAAATTATAACATGGTTTACTAATATCTAGTTTCATGCTTTAATGTCTAAAAATACTAACATTTGTGCAATATATAAGGAGCTAAATTTTGACTGAACTGTCCCCAGAGCTGGCAAGCGGTGCAGTAAGAGCTGCGCTAACCAGCTTATATGATAAAAAAACCGAAACGCAGCAAAAACAGCTCGCTAAAGCCATTGAGAGTGGTGATGAAAAAAAGGTAGCTGAGCTACAAGCCACCCTTGCTGAAATACAAAAAAAATATAGCGTCGCTACTTGGATCCCTGATGCGGCAAACCGTATGGCAAAACAGCTTAATTTTGGGACGCACATCTCAAAAGGTGTTCATCCTGATGCCAAAGGCGATAACGTTAGTTTTAAAGCTACTGATAACCGACCAGATACCATCATCGGTACGCATTCGATAGACAGCAGTTATATTGATGCCAATGGTAATGCCGCCGCGCTACCACTCGCTGCTTTTTTTGATTTTAAAGTCAATGAAGATACGACAATCCGCGATTTAATTTTATCGGACAATACTGATTTTATCGCCTCGCTTGCAGGTGATCAAAAGCTTGCTACTGAGTATCAGCAAACCTTTAAACAAGCGCTGCAAAATATCATTACTGATCCTGTCACTCATGAGCGCAATAAACAAACGCTTTGGGTCACCAATGCTTATGAAGGACAAGCTTTGCAGCAGCTTGATTATATCAATATTATCCCGCTTTACCCTTCTGTACTGACCCATGAAGTCTATCAGCGTATCAATCATTTAAAGTTCTCTGAGGACAATAAAGCGGCTCGGGACAACCGTTTTAAAAAAACGGCCGAGCAAAAACCTTATGTTACTTTAAACGATCTAGCAACGCTTCAGCTTGGGGGCACAAAACCACAAAATGTGAGTTTGCTTATGAGTAAGCAAGGCGGTCGCAACTATCTTTTGCCATCAATGCCGCCAATCATCAAGCAAGACCGCGCGTTTAAGTTATCTAAATTTGCCAATAGTATTTTTAGCACCGCAATGGAGTATAACGCACGCGAAGCCATTCAAAGCATTTTTAAAACTATAAAAGATACGCGCAATATCGTTGATGTCAGAGAGGCGCGCAAACGGGCGGTTGATGAGGTGCTGTATCAAGTATTTGCAACTGCCGAAGATATCCGCACGAATATGCCAGCTGGCTGGTCAAAGGATTATGAGCTTGATCACAGCCAAAAGCTATGGCTAGATCCCAAACGCGCTGATCTTGAAGGTGAAGAGGACTTTAAGGCTGAGCGTGAGCAAGAAGACGATTGGCATCGCGATATTGTGCATAGCTTTGCACGCTGGCTGAACACCTTGATGCAAACTGAATTTAAAACCATTGCTAATGATTTTGGTGACGCTGAGCATTTGGACTGGGAGCGGGAGATTGAGGATATGAAAAAGCGCTATGAGCGCGCAGGCAAAGGAGTGTTTTTATGAGCCGTATAGACGATGATGATGACCTTGGCGTGGTTGGCTATTTACTGATTAAAAAAGTGGTGATTGATGCGGCAAATACTATTTCAAGCCCTATCACTTACGGATTTCCTGCGATAACGGGATTTTTGGGTAGCTTTCATGCCATGTCGCGCAAAATGGCACAAGATGATGAGCTATCAGATGTATCTTTAGGCGGCGTCCTGCTTGCCTGTCATGACTGTCAACCGCAAATGTATCGTCCCAATTCTTATAATAATTATACCTTTAATCAGACGCGTAATCCGATTAAAAAAGACGGCAAAACCGCCTCCATCATTGAAGAAGGCAAATGCCGCCTGAATATGACTTTTGTGGTTGAAGTGCTGGCAGAGTCCAAACTCACGCCTGAGCTGCAAGCTACTGCTATGCAAAAAACCGAGCAATGGATTCAACAGCAGCGCATGGCAGGTGGTAGCGTACGCGGACTGGCACGGTTTGAGCCTGTACAGTTTTTTGAAACTGATGACATCAGTGCTGTCATTCCGCAGCTATTACCTGCCTTTGTACTGATGGACGCGCAAGAGGAGTTTGCTCAAATCATCGACGAGGTAAAAGCTGACAACCCTGATGCCACGCCTCTGGATGCACTAATAGATGTCTGCACCTTGCATCATATTCCTGAAACGCAGAAAAATGGCGAGACCAAATGGGCAACGATGTCGCGTAAAACGGGCCATGGCTGGCTGACACCCATACCGATAGGCTATCAAGGTATCTCTGATGTATTTGACGCAGGCGCTATGCAAAACGTGCGCAATCCTGAATATGCGAGTCAATATGTCGAAGCCATATATAGCCTTGGCAAGTGGGTCTATCCGCAGCGTCTAAATAGCATCGGCGGAGATAATGATGTTGCCAATGCCTTTTGGCGTTATCACCACGATACTGAGCAAAACCTGTACCTAGTCACCCAGCAGCACGACTTTTAATTTTAACATTCTATTTTAACAATCTTTTAGACCCCTTTATCATCATGGAGAATATCATGTCAAAAACTGCCCTAAAAACTGCTTCTGTCCTTGCCTTTGAGCGTAATCTTGATGTGTCTGATGCCTATCTGTGGCAAACAGACAGCCAAGCTGGCGATAATAGCGCCAAATCGCCCGTCGTCATTAAGGAGAAATCTGTTCGCGGTACGATCAGTAATCGCTTAAAGAACGCCATCACCAACGACCCTGCCAAGCTTGACGCCGAAACTGAAAAAGCCAATTTACAAAAGGTAGATTCAGCGTCACTTGATGAAACCAATGATACCTTAATCGCGCGCTTTAGCATGAAAGTATTGCCTTTTACTGGCAAGCCCAATGTCTGTAATGATCAAGACTATCAGCAAGCCTTAGAGCAAGTGGTCAGCGAATACCTTGATAACCAAGGTGTCGATGAGTTGGCACGGCGCTATGCCATGAATATCCTAAACGCACGCTGGCTATGGCGCAACCGTGTCGGCACTGAGCGCATTGAAGTCACGGTCAAATGCAATGATCAAGCCATTACTGTCGATGATGCAAAATCTTATGGACTTAAAGACTTTAGCGCGGATGATGAGAATATTAGCCAAGTCGCTGACTGGATCAAATCAGGACTAAACGGTGATGAGTTTATTATCCTCTATATTGAGGCCAAAGCTGTCATCGGCTACGGTCAAGAAGTTTACCCATCGCAAGAGTTGATCCTCGATACGGGCAGTAAAAAAAGCAAAGTGCTCTACCGTGTCAGCGACAAACAAGGCTTTGAGGACAATGCAGGCATGCATTCACAAAAGGTCAGTAATGCTATTCGCACCATTGATGACTGGTATCCTGATGCCGAGTACCCTATCGCTGTTGAGCCTTACGGAGCAGTGACTACACTTGGTACAGCGTTTCGTCAGCCTAAAGTTAAAATGGATTTTTATACCTTGTTCGATAACTGGGTACTCAAAGGTGATGCGCCAAGTGCTGAGCAGCAGCATTATGTGATGGGCGTGCTTATCCGTGGCGGTGTGTTCGGTGCCAGTGGCAAGGAGTAATTTATGAGTCAGTTGACCCATTTTCAAGAAATAACCATTATTCCCGACCCTGAAATTGCGCCTTACTTCATCTGGAGTAAGCTATTTAATCAGCTGCACATTGCACTCGCGGATATCAAAAACAAGCATGGTATTGATAGCATTGGCGTCAGCTTCCCTGATTATTATTACGATAGTGAAAAGGAACAGTCCTCCAAAATTGGACTAAAGCTACGTGTCTTTGCACCTAGCCAAAAGGGCTTAGAAACCCTAAACCTTGCTAAATGGCTGGAGAGATTGACTGATTATGTGCATATCAAAGGTATCAAAGAAGTTGGCGATAAAGCCACTGGCTATGTTAGCGTACATCGTTACCGCTTTAAACCTGTTGATATGCAAGCGGAGTCATTGGCAAACAAGCTTGGCGTCAGTTATGAAGATGCCATGGTAACTGTGAATAAACGCGTACCTGAAAGGTCTGTGCCTTATATCCAGATGCGTAGCCAAACCAATCAAAGCAACTATCGTTTAAGAATATTACAGAAGTCTTGTGATGAACCAAAGGCTGGCAGCTTTAACCCTTATGGTATGAATGGCATGTCAGATCATGTCACCGTGCCGCACTGGTAAACAGTCGTTATGCGCGACCCAAAAAAGGGGGTAAAAACCCTTTTTTTGAGCTATTTAAAAACTTGTAATAAAATCAATCAGTTACGATAGGGTGGAAAATGGAGGGTAAAATAGGGTATTTTCACCTCCACGCCTTGTTGTAACTGAATTTTTTGAGGTATAATTCCTCTTCCTCACCGCATAGGTGACTTAGAAATAAGTTGGTGCATAATGCTTGAAGTCGCCCATCTTCCTCACCGCATAGGTGACTTAGAAATTTACTAAAGCAGTTGATTGAAACGTACGAAGCTTCCTCACCGCATAGGTGACTTAGAAATGATGAACGTACGTCATTTTTCCGTTTCTCTCCTTCCTCACCGCATAGGTGACTTAGAAAAAGGAGCAAATCATGAAATTTTTATCTTATATCTTCCTCACCGCATAGGTGACTTAGAAATCATTATAAAAAAGTGTTACAAGTAAAACGATCTTCCTCACCGCATAGGTGACTTAGAAAGCATAGAAAAGGAGTAGGACCATGAAAAATCACTTCCTCACCGCATAGGTGACTTAGAAACCAGCCATAAGCAATTTGACGCAAGTTATCAACTTCCTCACCGCATAGGTGACTTAGAAAGTTGATAAGGGTATCAAGATTGCTGATTTAAGCTTCCTCACCGCATAGGTGACTTAGAAAAATGAGATCCGCAACATCCATCTAAATGATAACTTCCTCACCGCATAGGTGACTTAGAAAACCACCGCTAGCACTTCTTGGGCAGTTAAAGCCTTCCTCACCGCATAGGTGACTTAGAAAAGTGACAGAAGCCCAAATCATAAATGCAAGCACTTCCTCACCGCATAGGTGACTTAGAAATCAAGAAAATTACATACCTATTGACACAGTAGCTTCCTCACCGCATAGGTGACTTAGAAAAACTGAGCTACTAACTGCTCAATAGGAAATTTCTTCCTCACCGCATAGGTGACTTAGAAATTACGAAAACGGTGAAGATAGATATCAGGCATCTTCCTCACCGCATAGGTGACTTAGAAACTCAATCATACGCCGAAGCGTTGCAACTCGCACTTCCTCACCGCATAGGTGACTTAGAAAAGTGGCATAGACGATGATTTGCCCATATCTGACTTCCTCACCGCATAGGTGACTTAGAAAACTAAAGTAGATATAATTTGTCCGCATCATGGCTTCCTCACCGCATAGGTGACTTAGAAATAAGCTCGTTGTCCTGCGTATCGCTGAGCCATCTTCCTCACCGCATAGGTGACTTAGAAACTACTAAGTAAGCGCGGCCGGTATCAGCGAATCTTCCTCACCGCATAGGTGACTTAGAAATATTGGCGCAATTATCACACTACCAGACGATACTTCCTCACCGCATAGGTGACTTAGAAAATCAATGCTTATAAGATTGCTATTAAGCTTGACTTCCTCACCGCATAGGTGACTTAGAAAAACAATTTGATGCGTTAGCTTATAAAAACCATCTTCCTCACCGCATAGGTGACTTAGAAATACCTCACCGCGTCCAAGCTCGAAAAGAGTATCTTCCTCACCGCATAGGTGACTTAGAAAGCTTTTGCCAATTCTTTTCACAAAACCCAAGTCTTCCTCACCGCATAGGTGACTTAGAAAGCTACGAAGTCAAAAACCCATTGTTTACAGGCCTTCCTCACCGCATAGGTGACTTAGAAAATACTGAGCCAGTAGGTCAGGTTGTAGAAGCTCTTCCTCACCGCATAGGTGACTTAGAAACATCACCAATATCTACATTAGTGATCTTAGCTCTTCCTCACCGCATAGGTGACTTAGAAAAAGACTATAAGTGTCCCCACCATCATCTGAGTCTTCCTCACCGCATAGGTGACTTAGAAAATTTTTCAACATATTACTACTTGCTCTTACTTCTTCCTCACCGCATAGGTGACTTAGAAAATTTTCATGAGCTTGTCTGAAAGCTTGTTCTACTTCCTCACCGCATAGGTGACTTAGAAATACTAGTTTTACTGGTTTGGCTTTAAAAGTTACTTCCTCACCGCATAGGTGACTTAGAAAATTAGATAACGTGGACTTGCTGCGCGTGTGTGCTTCCTCACCGCATAGGTGACTTAGAAATTAGTAGTTGGGTTAATTAATGATGGGCTTATCTTACTCACCGCATAGGTGACTTAGAAAACGACGCATGGCCGACTCTAACGCCCACACAACTTACTCACCGCATAGGTGACTTAGAAAACATGAGCTATGCTGAAGAAACCGTACAACTAAACTTGGTAAACTAAGCACAATTATAGGAGTTTACCATGACCAAGAAATTAAGAACCTACAGTAACGAATTTAAAGCTGAAGCTGTCAAGAAGATAGCAGATAATAATGGCAATATCTCAGCTACTGCAAAGCAGTTAGGTATTGCCATGCAAACGCTATCAAACTGGCATAACAAAGCCAATCAAGGCAAGCTTGTTGGCACAGAGCAATATGATCCTGACCTTCTGAGTGCTCTTCAAGAAATAAAGCAGCTCAAGCGTCAGCTCAAAGTGGCTGAAGAGGAGCGCGAGATTCTAAAAAAGGCGACCGCGTACTTCGCGAAAAACAGCCCGTAAAGTACGCTTTTATCAAAGACAATCGTCAGATATTTAGCACCACTACTATGTGCCGTGTATTAAGCGTTAAGCCCTCAAGCTACTACGATTGGCTAAGTCGTGACATCAGCGAACAGCAGGTACACCGCAATCAGTGCGAGCTACTAGTTAAAGCCGCTCACAGTGAAATGAAAGAACGTTATGGCGTAGATCGATTGCATGCTCATCTAAGCAAACAAGGCCACAACATTAGCCTGTATATGGTAAGAAGCATCAAAGAGGAACACGGCATCAAATGCCGTCGTCATAAGCGCTTTAAAGTCACCACCGACTCCAATCACAACAAGCTGATCTATCTAAACGTACTGGATCAGAAGTTTGATGCTAAGCGCCCTAACGAGTCGTGGGTCAGCGACATCACCTATATCTGGACGAATGAGGGTTGGCTGTACTTAGCAGGGGTCAAAGACTTATACACCAAAGAGCTTGTCGGCTACGCTATCAATAAGCGCATGACCGCTGATTTAGTATGCCGTGCACTCAATATGGCAATCAAGAACAAACGACCTACTCAAGGACTGATTGTTCATTCAGATAGAGGTAGCCAATATTGTAGCCATGCGTACCATAAGATTATCGAGCAGCATAAGTTTACAGGCTCAATGAGCGGCAAAGGTAATTGCTATGACAACGCACCTATAGAAAGCTTCTGGGGCGTCTTGAAGAATGAACTAGTATATCATCAAGATTATAAAACGAGGTTTGCAGCCACTAGCGATATCATTGGGTATATTGAGCTGTATTATAATCAGACTAGGATTCAAAAGGGCTTGGGCTATCGAGCGCCAAGACAGGTGTGGTTTGACTACTATCGTCAGGCTGCGTAATTAAAATCTCCCAAGTTTAACTGTACGGATTTGACGGCAGGGGTCAACAGGTTTTAAGCTAGTGTTGTCGCTTACGTCCTTACTCACCGCATAGGTGACTTAGAAAATCGCTGTCACAATCTCGCTGTTTGGCGGGGCCTTACTCACCGCATAGGTGACTTAGAAAATGGGCACTTAAAAAAGCGGCACTGTGGGATGCTTACTCACCGCATAGGTGACTTAGAAATTTGGCGTAGCGCTTTTGGCGTTAACTTTACACTTACTCACCGCATAGGTGACTTAGAAAATTACGAACATCAACGCCATGTATCAAATCAGCTTACTCACCGCATAGGTGACTTAGAAATCGTGCCACGCGCAGGGTCGAGCATGGTGCAGCTTACTCACCGCATAGGTGACTTAGAAATATGCCTAATAGCGACATACGCACACCAGAGGCTTCCTCACCGCATAGGTGACTTAGAAAGCCATGCTTAGGGTTATGTACCGTCTTGTGTGCTTCCTCACCGCATAGGTGACTTAGAAACATTCAGCCCTAGATAGGCGTTTACGTGCCTTCTTCCTCACCGCATAGGTGACTTAGAAAAATGTCCTCCTGCTGAGAGTATAAATATAATGCTTCCTCACCGCATAGGTGACTTAGAAACTCGGTTCGGTAGGTCTTGGTCACTCCGTTGACTTCCTCACCGCATAGGTGACTTAGAAACATCTAATGTCCAGTTGCGCCAGTCAGCCCATCTTCCTCACCGCATAGGTGACTTAGAAAGCGTGCAGACCGCCAAGAAGTGCTTAGAGTCGCTTCCTCACCGCATAGGTGAACCGCCCCGACTTTATTGGAGGCTGATTTGCTTGAGTCAGGCAGCGATGCCTGACAGGGTGAAATTATCGTAATACCGCTTTTCAAACTCAAAGGGTGACACATAACCAATCGTGCTATGCAGTCGTATTTTATTAAACCAGTCCACCCATTCAAGGGTTGCCAGTTCAACATCATTGATACCAGTCCAGTTCTCCTTTAAATAGTCAATTACCTCAGATTTATACAGCCCGTTAACCGTTTCAGCCAGTGCGTTATCGTATGAATCACCAGTCGTGCCGACAGAAGCGATGATACCAGAGTCACACATTTTGTCAGTATAACGAATGGATAAGTACTGAACCCCTCGATCACTGTGATGAATGACATCCTTAGGGTTGTTCCTGTCTGCTATCGCCTGATTTAGCGCTGACATTACCATATCCGTGTTCATGCGATTAGATACTTTCCAGCCAACAATAGCGCGAGCAAACACGTCAATAATAAAAGCGGTATATACCCAGCCGCTAGTTGTTTTTATATAGGTGAAGTCAGCTACCCATAGCTGATTGGGTTGACGTGCATTAAAATTACGATTAATCAGGTCATCAGCGCATTTTTGGTCATCACGGCTATTGGTGGTGATCTTGCCCTTACCGCGCCAGATGCCTTGCATACCATACTGCTTCATTAAACGCTCTACCGTACAACGAGCCACATGAATACCATCTGCCTTCATCTGCTGCCAGACTTTACGAACACCGTAACGGCATTTACTGTCCTGCCAGATGCGTTTAATCTCGTTGATATAATAGTCGTCATGCTGCTGACGCAACGAGCGCTTTTCAGGGTAACTCTCCAAGTCTTTAGTACGGTAGTAGGTTGATGGGGCAATCGGTAGTACTCTACAGATTGGCTCGATCCCGTATTTCTGCTTGTGATCATCGATAAATGTGACCATTATTTCGGTGGACGGCCCTTCTCCGCCTGGGCGAAAAAAGCAGCAGCCTTACGTATGATCTCATTGGCTTGCTTGAGTTCTTTGTTCTCACGTTCAAGATCTTTAATACGTTGCTCTTGGCTTTGAGCTTGTACCGATGCAGGGATAGTTTGATCTATATGCTTCTTGTGCCATGAGCGCAGGGTTTCAGGCGTGCAGCCAATCTTAGGGGCAATGGCTTGAATGGCTGCCCATGTGGAGGGATAGTCGTTTGCTGCTTCGATCAGCATACGGACGGCGCGTTCTTTAATCTCAGGAGTGTAGGTTTGTCTTTTCATTGTCGTATTCTCTCAGAATGTTAAGTCTCCGACAATACCGGGGCGGTTCAGTTTAAGTGTTTGCGCTGACATACTATAAAAGTGCTAAGCACTATTATCGCTTGGCACTAGTATGCTTCTATCCTACGTGACAACCTCCAAATTACTGACTAAATCATGACTGCTAACAACGTTTTGAACGTCAATAAAGGTACTTTTGCCTAACGCACCAAGGTTGTAGCTTGCAAACTCATGATATAAAGNAACCACNTCACCCATAATCAATAGNGCAGGTGTTGGCAGTTTTGCCTCAGCTTGCTGCTCCGCGATATTACCAAGCGTACCGATNAGNAGCTGCTGCGTTGGCAAACTGGCATGACTAATCACAGCAAAAGGTGTATTACTGTCGCGCCCTGCGGCAATTAGCCCTTGAGTCATCTCATCTAGTCGATTCAACCCCATATAAAAGACAACCGTTTGCGTACTGTCTAAGAGTTCATCGTAGTCATTATTAGGTGCGCCCAACTTTTTGCAAGCGGTCACAAATTTTACGGCTTGCGCATGATCACGGTGTGTCAAGGGAATACCTGCTCTACTTGCGGCCGCACTAGCAGCAGTGATACCAGGAATAGATTCAAAATGAATACCATGACGCACCACTTCTTGCAGCTCCTCTCCGCCGCGTCCAAATATAAAGGGGTCGCCCCCTTTGAGCCTAACGACCGTTTTACCCGCTAACGCATATTTGACCAGTAGCTCATTGATACCTTCTTGTGGTAGCGCGTGATTGGCACGGCGCTTACCGACAAATATCTTCTCTGCCGTCAGCGCACACATATCTAAGATATCCTCTGAAACCAAACTATCATAGAGCACGACCTCTGCTTTTTGCATTACTCGTAATGCTTTTAACGTGAGTAGCTCAGGATCGCCAGAACCTGCACCAACCAAATGTACCGTGCCCGTTTTCACACTTTTTTCTATACCTAATGGCTCATCGCTCACTCTAATATGACAATTTATATTGGGTAAATTTTGTGAAGTTAATGCGGCAATGAAGGTAGATGAATCAGTCATGGTAATAACTCCTAATAACACTGTTAATAACGCGCAACTCTGCACCTAACAATGGCATACCTAAGAAAAGAAGAGCATATAAAATACGCTGCAAGCCCTATGCCATATTAACGTTCAAACTTTGCAACAAGCACTACTTAAGACGCATACCTATCGATCAAGGCATTAATTTGACTCACACATGAACCGCAGTTAGTCCCTGCTCGGCATGCCTTTCCAACCGCNTGGGCACTCATACACTGCTGCTTGGTAATNGTNTCGATAATAATATTCTCTCCAACNGCCATACATGAACATACTAATGCACCTGGATCAACATACCCTGTCGCTGGACGACCTGCNAGCAACCACTTATAGCGTTGATTCTCTGGTATCGCATCAGTACTGGCAAAGCAATTGTTAAGCCAATGCATACTGGGTAGCTGCGCCACNTGCGGNGCAAAACAAANGCTNAGNAGTAGCTGATCGCTTGGTATGTCAGACTTTGACGTACTAATCGATGCCCGATCTATCGCTTTATTATTTGCTTCTACCTGCGTCGAGACGAAGCGAAGCTGCTTTGCTTGCTTGCTGCAAGTAAAGGCACTATTGATCGATTTATCGGTGAGAGATGCTTGATAGGCATTGATAAAATTTTGCCAGTACTCAGGGTCAAGCAGTTTACTGACGACTTTGTCTATAGGACTGGCTAAAGTAATCAAGACGCTATTGGTTTGACGACTTAAACTCCATGTCAATGCGGGTAATGAGTTTGATCTTTCAGAAGTTGTATTTGTATCAGAAGAAGATATCAGCACTCCTTGATCCTCAGNCTCTTTCTCAAAATCCAATAAAGTCTCACGCAGATGCACTATCATGGTGTCTTGTAGATCAGGATGCACCAAAATCTTGCCATAAGTTTTCATCGGTACAGGCATTACGCTGATTGCAGAATTTTTTAATTCAGGCTGTCCTGAATGCGGATCAACGACCGTTGGGATCAGCGTACCTACGCGAGCAAAACGAGCAAAGGCGTTGCTCCAATGCATCGGCATAAAGGCATCGCCTACGCTCATACTGTCGCTGATGCCAACCTGTGCGAGCACCTGACTGTCTGTAGTTGTATTGCTGGCAACCATGCGCTGCGGCTGGCTATNTATTGATAAGTTTTTCTCATAGCTTTTCTCATAGCAGGGACGTAGCTGTACATAATCGCCTTGGTCAACACCGAGCTGCTTGGCATCATTTGGATGNACGGTGAGNGTTGGTACAGANTCGTGTTGGTTNAGCTGCGGTGCAAGTCCTGTGCGCGTCATCGTATGCCANTGATCGCGAAGCCTACCTGTAATCAGCCGTANNTNTANTGCNCCTGAGNNATCNTGATNAAACNTANGACTGCNGTTATTTTTTTTACTATCAGNGCTTTTTGATCTTAATCGTCGCGGATGCCTGTTGGGTATACTCNCGTGACTGGGNGGCGTAATGGCAATGAAACGTGTTTTGATNGGTGNNATACGTGCGCCGCCCCACTGAAANGGTGTCATGNCATCATATGCGTCNNGACTGAAAGANANNACGTNTTTATTTTGCTGCTTAAGATGGTTTGGGCTTTCCTCTATCGATGCTATCGNNCCNACTACCATTGGNGAAAGATCTTTTGCTAAATTAAGATAGCGCGGTTGATTGCTCGCTGANANANCTTGGCTGGCATCATTTCTATAAGCAGTTAGGGCGATATGCTCATTAAATATATCCCTAGNATGCTGATAATCAAACCCTGCCAAACCCATGCGTTTAGCGACTTGCGACAGTATCCACCAGTCAGGCTTTGCTTGTCCGAGTGCAGGCATNAANGCCCGCTGGCGCGAGATGCGGCGCTCCGAATTGGTCANTGTGCCTGATTTCTCCCCCCAACCCTGTGCGGGCAAAACAATATCTGCACACTTAACCGTGTCGCTGTCGACGGAGCAGTCAGATACTATCACCAAATCACAGGTAGCCAGTGCGCGGCGAAACTTATCAGCCTCNGGCAAGCTGACGACAGGGTTGGTCGCCATAATCCAGATGGCTTTGATATGGCCATCTAGTATGGCATCAGCAGCATCGCAAGCTTTTACCCCAACNTCTGCGGCAANNGNNTGCGGCGCTTGCCAAAANTCAGCCACCAAGTGACGATGCTGCTCGTTATCTAGGTCTAGATGCGCGGCAAGNAGGTTNGNTAANGCNCCNACTTCNCGCCCNCCCATCGCATTNGGCTGACCGGTGAGTGAAAANGGACTTGCACCTACTCGGCCCACTCGCCCAGTATACAAGTGAGTATTGATNATGGCATTGACCTTGTCGGTACCACTCGCAGACTGGTTGACNCCCATNCTAAATGCNGTGANNGTTTTATCNTTTGCAGCNACCAGCGCATAAAACTCCTGTACCAGATCCGCACTGATACCACATGCCGTCGCCACTTTATCAATCGTCCATGTTTTTGCGGCCTCTAAGGCGGGCTTAACATCATGACACTGTTTAAGATAGTCTTTATCACCACAGCCTTCTTGCTCAAGATAATGCAGCAGTCCGTTATATAAGTGCGTATCCGTGCCAACAGCAATGGGCACGTGCAAATCGGCAAATTCACAAGAATCAGTACGACGCGGATCAATCACGATCAGTTTTTTATTAGGATCACGCTTTTTGGCGGCTAAAAACCGTCCGAATAAGATAGGATGACACCACGCCATATTGGAGCCCACCAGCACCAATAAATCACAAGACTCTAAATCTTCATAATTACTAGGCACTAAGTCTGCACCAAAAGCACGCTTATGCCCTGCAACTGCTGAGGACATACAAAGACGCGAATTGGAATCGATATTATTATTACCAATAAAGCCTTTAATAAACTTATTGGCAACGTAGTAATCCTCAGTAAGCAGCTGCCCTGACACATAAAACATTACGCTGTCACGCCCGTGTGTCGCGATAGTGTTATTCAAACGACTGGCAATATCATCCAATACTGCCTCCCACTCGACAGGCTGCGTATCTGTCGGTTGTCCTTTTGCAATTGATCGCTGTTTGTCTTGATAATAAGGCTGAGTCAACCTGCGTTCAGTGCCCAATGTTTGTGCCAATGCACTGCCTTTTGAGCAGAGTTTGCCGAAGTTTGCTGGATGCTCAGGATCGCCTGTCACGCTGACTACACCTGCCTCATCGATGTTTGCTAGTACGCCGCAGCCTACGCCGCAGTAAGGACAAGTGGTACGAATAGGACTGATCAAATCCTCAGTGTAAGTTGTAATGCGAGAGGACGGTACGACACTGAGGGCTTGATCGTCATTTGAGATGGTGCTGCTCATGAGGTCTCTCCTATTAGGTGTGCGTCACTTGGCACGGCAGATTCGGGCTCAGCTGCTTCTATTTTCTCTACATCGCAATAGGCTTCGCCAAAGATAAGGTCTTCTTTTATCGAGGATATGTCACTGCCATCAGTGATCAGCTGACTATAAAACCCGCTTTCACTCACATCACCGTATAGTACCGTGCCAATAAGTTTGCTTTCTTTAATGTAGAGACAAAGATAATGATCGAGGCTCGTTTGCTGATAAACCACGCGCTCTATCTGTGCCATTTCACTATCATCAAAAGCAATCTGACCTGCTGAAAAAGCGGCGATGCCAGATACTTTTAATTTTAAAGATAAAGGCTTGCTGATAAAGGGACGCCAGTGGTTTTTGTATTCGGTTATTCGTGAGTCACTATTGGCTGTCTTNCGACTTGAGATGTATGGCGNTTTTAAGACAGACACCAAGGTATCGACCTGTTGATTGACAGGAGCCACCATCCCGAATAGCTCCCCGTCCAGCTCGACACATTCACCGATCGCATAGACATGAGGACAGCTCGTATGCATAAAGTTATCTACAAGGATACCTCGGTTAACCTCAAGACCGCTTTGCTGGGCCAGTGTCGTATTGGGGATGACACCAACGGCCATGACAATAAAGTCTGCTGGCAGTGTGCGGCCATCCTTTAACAACAGACCATTAACCTCGTGTTGATCATTGACCGTAATACATTCTGTGTTGGCTAACACCTCCAGCTTGACACTTCGACTGAAGAGCTCTGCTTGTAGCAGATGAGCGGCGGGCATATCAAGCTGTCGGTTGAGAACATGACTATCGACATGAACCACTGTCATATCTGCCCCTTGAGACGCCAAAGCACAAGCGGCTTCCAGACCCAGCACCCCGCCACCAATGACAAGACCCTTTTTTGCTTGGCGCGCGTACTCCGTCAATACCTGCACATCAGCAATCTCTCGAAATACATGAACCCCCTTAGCATCATGATTGGCAAAAGGGATGACGCGAGCTTGCGAGCCAGTAGCCAGCACCAGCTCGGTATAATCCAGGGTTTGTCCATCACTCAATTCAATACACTGTTGCTTGGTTTCGATTGCATCTACCGACGTGCCAGCCAATACCGTGATACCCAATTGCTCATATTCTGCTAGCTCGTATAAATATGTCTCTTCAAAAACCGACTCTCCTGAAAGTACTGGTGACAGCATGATACGGTTATAGCCAACTTGCGGTTCTTTACTGATTAACGTAATTGGCAAACGGGCGGTGTCATCATTTGATTGCGTGCGAGCAAGCTCAATGGCAAAACGACTGCCTGCCATCCCAGCGCCTATAATAACGATGCCCGCAGTAGTCTGACGTCTAGAAGAAGAAGCATTGGTAGAGAAAGCAGTATGGGTTGGTTCTGGTGAATCAAGTGACATAGGAAAATCATTCCTTAGCCGCAACACGCAGCGTTGAGTAAAATGGCTTGTCGTACTATTTACGTTTAACAAGGTTTTATAAAAAATAAATCAGCAACGATATGATAATGACAAATTGAATAAAGCAAATGCTGTGCCAAACCAATAAGGGATGACGTATGATCAGCGGTTCAGGGTCTCTGGTATCGTTACTATTATCAGGATTAAAGTCTTGTAAGAACTCGCCAATCGCTTGATACCTTGCCTGCGTACTAGAGTGTAGTGCACGCATCAACGCTTGCTGGCTGGTAGCGGGCACTCGGTTTTGACGCAGGCGCTCGGCAGGTACGATCAGTGAGGCGGATGGGTTCATCAACTCTTGCGAGCTAAATGGTAGCTCACCTGTAAGTAACTCATAACCAATCACGGCAATAGAAAACAAATCAGAATGCACGCCTTTTGGGGCATCGGTGTAGTATTCTGGTGCAGCGTAGTGCAAATCGCCATTAGGAGGACGCGTACTATCTTTTAGTATGGAGGAGCTAGCAGAGCCAAAGTCGATTAACTTGACCGCACCTGATTGAGTTAATAATATATTTTCAGGCTTGATATCTTGATGCAGTAGGTAGTTTCGATGCATCACACGGACCGCCATGCCGATCTTAGTGAGTAAATCGTAAGTTTGCCAAATATCACAAGGGGCTTGACGATCCATAAAAACTCGTAGGCTCTCCCCTTCGATATATTCCGTTAAATGATATAAATAAGTGCTACTGGCAGGCACTGGGTAGTAGCGCAAAAGCCCCGATGCATTAGACGCATTGAAAGTAGCATTCAGTTTTTTAGAGACATCACTGGTTAAAAGCGAATCATGGGAGGATACGCTATTGGGGTTCACTTGATTGTAAGCGGGCTCACCAATACGTTTGTGCTTGGACAGGCTCAAACCGATTTTACGTTCCTTTAAAAACTCACGTAGATAATGCCCATCAGCAATGACATTGAGACTTGGCGATTTCAAAACAAATGCATGCTGATCGTTATCCTCTACTAAATACACCTCACTGCGAGCCGTACGCGCGATGATTTTTTTGACCACAAAACTATCAATCTGTGCCCCTACTGCCAAGCCCGTTGGTAAGCGATAGTGATTGATATCCTGAGCGTGACTACTGTCGCTATCCACACCCTGATCAAGCGCAATGCCGTTGTCNGTTTCTGGGTGCGTTTTACTCTTTGTGATTACATCGTTCATACCCAGCATGATCACACTGAGATTATCGTAACTGCCCTCGCTAAAGGCGTGCTCACACAAACGCTGGCTTATCTGAAGATGGTCGATGATTTGATTGGGACATCCCACTGATTGGTGCATAACCTGTACCGCAGCACACAGCTCAAACTGTAACTCTGCTGGCGCGATAGACTCATAAACCCCATCAGTCATGAGCGCCAAACACTCGTTTTGATGCAAGGTAAACACCGACTGTTGCAGCTCAACTCGGGTATCAGCACCGATAGCAGCAGACAACGCCCCTTTATCCCGTCCGTGGTGAATATGATGGTCTTTGGTCAATAGCACCATACTGTCTATGCCGATACGATAGATACGAGAGTCGCCTGTATGGAACAGATGAATACGGTCACCTATGCATAGCAATCCTGATAAAGTCGATAATAAAGCTGGCAGGCGCTCATACGCTTGCGGGAAATAAAGCGCATCATTGGCTTGGTGCACCGCCTCCTTAATCACGATGGCAACTTGATCGTCATCAAAGCGGTGTAGTGGATTTGGCGATTGCTCTTGAGATTCGCTTGATATCTCATTTGCTTGCACCCTATCTGTCTGTACCATCTCTGCAAGTTTTGAGGTGATATAGTGTGTCACTGTGTTTATCACTGACTGACTGGCTTGTTTGGGAAACTGGCAAGCACTNACNCCATCAGCCATNAGCACCAATAAAGGCGCTGTAAAAGAGGGATGATCGCCACTATGCGCTGACGATGATGAAAAGGATGATAACGATGGGAACCCATAAGGCAAGCAGGTCGTTATGAGTAGGCTATCTTGATTATCAGCTTTGCGTCCTGCCATCGTACAAAAATCAGGCAGCCACAATGCAACGTCCGCATNATGNCTGCTTACTTGATTTGTTTGTTTAGGCGCTTGTTTGACGCTCTCATGCATAATTTAGCTCACTTGTATTTGAGCAAANCTGCCATCTGGCATCTCTTCAATAATAACGCCTTCAGGCTCTTTTAATAAAAACAGCGCCAAGAAGCCAANCACAGCCGTTGCAGCAATCACAAAGAAAAACACCTGATACGATACCAGACTCAGTACAGTTAGATAGACCACTGACCCGACGTTACCGTAGGCGCCTGTCATCCCTGCAAACTGACCTGTCATACTACGTTTAATCAAAGGAATCACAGCAAACACTGCTCCCTCACCCGCCTGTACAAAGAAAGAGCAGAACATNGTAATCAACAGCGCAAGNGCGATCGGCCATGAAGAGTCAACGACACCCATCAACAGATAACCAANAGCCAAACCTGCGGTAAGAATCAACAGCGTGATTTTGCGACCGAATTTATCACTCAACCAGCCGCCGCCTGGACGTGACATCAGATTCATAAAGGCGTAGCTTGATGCCAAGACACCTGCCATGACAATCGATAAGTTAAAGGTTTCTTGATAGAAGAGTGGCAGCATAGAGACCACAGCCAACTCTGAGCCAAAAGTCGCAAAGTATAAAATATTCAAAATACCGACTTGCTTAAAGTCATATCGGTGAGCTTTTGGCACAGGCGTGGTAAATACTTCCTTATTAAAACGATAACTACTGATAAATTCATAAACGTATAACACCACCAACGCAATATAGACGATGTTGACACTTGCCTGATTCAGCAAACTCACACCAGCTGGTGATAATTTCCACGCCAATAAGGCCAATGCCAAATACATTGGCAGTTTAAATACCATCATGAGCCAGAAGTCACCTGATGAAGTCACCATCATGGCACCCGATTTTTTAGGTTTGAAATACGTAGCACCCTTAGGGGTATCACGTACCATCTTGTAAAAAATCACGCTATAGAGCAGCATAACCACCCCTGAAGTAGCCGTTGCATAACGCCAACCTTCCTCACCGCCAAAGATGGCAGCGGCCGCAATAGCGACTGTCGGTAGTAGCAGTGCCGCGGCGGCAGAGCCGAAATTTCCCCAGCCCCCATAGATACCTTCAGCTGTACCCAGCTCATTGGCAGGGAACCAGTCACTCATGAGACGAATGCCAACCACAAACCCTGCACCAACGAAACCCAATAAAAAGCGTGATAGCGCTAACGTGTTGTAATCTTGCGCAAAAGCGAAGGTGAGACAAGGAATAGCGCCAATGGCTAAAATTGCAGTGTAAACAAGNCGAGGACCAAAGCGATCGGTCAACATGCCAATGATGACCCGAGCTGGGATAGTCAAGGCAACATTTAATATCAATAAAGTTTTTACCTGGTCTTTGGTGAGGTTCAAACTCTCCCCAATCGCAGATAAGAATGGCGCATGGTTAAACCACACGAAAAAGGTGAAAAAAAACGCCATCCACCCAAGATGGAGAATTTTGTTTTTACCGCTAAAAGAAAAGATATTCAGCTTGTTTTTATTTGGCACATCAGGTTTCGATGAAGGCATAGACGATTTCCTCAAATGGCTAACATTAAAGTTATAAAAACACGTTATGAGTCAGAAACTTATCAGTTGTGACCATTAAGAGAGTGCAATGGATGTGCCAGCTGCAAATATAAAATTGACATAGATATAAAACATCATCTTTTTTAATAGGGCTACGCTTTGTACCAGATGACTCTAAAGGCATCCCAATTAAATAGTATTGCTTAGATAAAACTAAATTACCTCTCGATTAAGTAAAGTAAGCGATGCACCTTTAAAGTAACAATCAAAACCAATTTGGTGCATTTTTGCAACTATTTTGGTGCATAGGATGTAAATAACAACTATTAAACAGATCATATTAAGCAACTACTTATAACAGAAAATAGTATCGCCAAAAGTACTGGCATGACCTTATAAACTGGTAAGGCTACATATTTTTTAACTATATAAGGGTTCGATAATTGAATGTCATTAATTGTGTTTGGCACGATTATTGAGGGCTTAATAGTTATAGGCATCTAAGTATTAACGACTATCTATCATTGAACCATCTAAAAATTAACTTGCGACTTTTGGATGGGACATTAGATGAAAGTATTTAAGCAAACACATTACTGAGGATAGGCATATGAGTAACACTATAGTAAGTACGATGAATAAAGCTAAATTAGTGGTGATTGGTAACGGTATGGTGGGACATCACTTTATCGAGCGAGCCATAGAGCAAGGCTTACACGATCAGTTTGAGATTCACGTATTTGCTGAAGAGGATCGCCCAGCTTATGACCGGGTGTATCTATCGAGCTATTTTGAACATAAAGATGTGAGTAAACTAAACTTAGTGGACTTGAGCAGGTATGAGGATGCGCAGATTCAGTTGCATCTCAATCAGCGAATCACAAACATCGATGCCGCCAATCAATGTATCAGCACGGAAGACGGTACCCAGATAGACTATGCTGAATTGGTATTAGCAACAGGCTCCTATCCGTTTGTGCCGCCAATTCCAGGGCGCGAGCATCCGCACTGTCATGTCTATCGTACGATTAAAGATTTGGATGATATTCTCAGTACTGCTGAGAAGCCAAAAGTCAAAAAAGGTGTCGTGGTCGGGGGTGGCCTGCTTGGCCTTGAGGCAGCCAAAGCCCTAGTCACACTAGGATTAGAGACTTACGTAGTCGAGTTTGCGCCTCAGCTGATGGGCGTACAGCTCGATGCTGCTGGCGGTGATATTTTAAAGCGTAAAATTGAAGCCCTTGGGGTCAANGTANTAACAGGTAAAAATACTAAGGCCATTATCGANAANACCCTATCGGATGAAGCATCGTGTCATTTAACCATGCAGTTCGCTGATGATACCTCATTAGATACCGACATGATCGTCTTTAGTGCGGGNATTCGTCCGCAAGATGGCATTATCAAAAGCAACCCTGAATGCGGTATTGAAATCGGCACCCGTGGCGGTATTCTGATTGATGAAGCCTGCCGTACCAATGCCCCGAATGTATATGCCATTGGAGAGTGCGCCGTATGGGACAACACCGTTTTTGGCTTGGTCGCGCCAGGTTATAGCATGGCCAGTATTTGCGCCGCTCAAATTGCAGGCGATCACGCTCAGACCTTTACAGGCGCTGACATGAGCACCAAGCTCAAATTGATGGGTGTAGATGTGGGCAGTATCGGCGATGCGCACGGTGCAACAGAAAACAGTTTGAGCTATTTATACCAAAACCCTGCTGAGGGTATCTATAAAAAACTGGTAACCACAGCGGATAATAAGCGGCTACTGGGCGCTGTATTGGTAGGTGACACTGAGGATTACAACAATCTCTTGCAGCTATTTCTAAACGATATTGACCTGCCTACCCATCCTGAAAGCCTGATCCTACCCAACGTAGAAAAACCCACCATGGGTATCGAGAACCTGCCCGATAGCGCTACGATTTGCTCTTGTTACAACGTTACCAAAGGTGCTATTTGTACCGCCGTTGAAGACGGTGCCTATACCATGGCAGAGGTTAAATCATGTACCAGTGCNGGTACNGGCTGTGGNGGCTGTGCGCCNATGGTNAAAGACACATTAGGCTATCAACTAACCGCGCTTGGTTTTGAAGTTAATAATAATCTGTGTGAGCATTTTGCTTACTCACGTCAGGAGTTGTATAGCTTGATTCGAGTACAAGGCATTAAGACATTTGATGCGCTATTAGATGAGCACGGTAGTGGTCATGGCTGCGAGATTTGCAAACCAACCGTCGCCTCTATTTTGGCGTCTTGCTGGAATGATTATGTACTCAAGCCCGAACTCACGCCACTGCAAGACAGCAACGATTACTATCTAGGCAATATTCAAAAAGATGGCACTTATTCGGTCGTGCCACGCGTACCTGGCGGTGAAATCACTGCAGATAAACTCATCATCCTCGGACAAGTCGCCAAAGAGTTCAATCTGTATACCAAAATCACTGGCGGTCAGCGCGTCGACTTATTTGGCGCACGTTTAGACCAACTGCCCGATATCTGGACCCAACTGGTCGATGCTGGATTTGAGACGGGCCATGCTTATGGTAAATCTCTGCGTACAGTGAAATCTTGTGTGGGCAACAACTGGTGTCGCTACGGTGTCGATGACAGTGTGGGTTTAGCACTTAGACTAGAAGACCGCTACAAAGGAGTACGCTCACCACACAAAATAAAAATGGGCGTATCTGGATGTACCCGTGAGTGCGCTGAAGCGCAAAGCAAAGATTTTGGGATTATTGCCACTGAAAACGGCTGGAATCTCTTTGTCTGTGGTAATGGTGGCATGACCCCACGTCATGGCGAGCTATTCGCAACGGATCTTGATACGGATACAGTTGTCAAATATATCGACCGTATTATCATGTTTTATATCAAGACCGCAGATAAGCTTCAGCGTACCTCTAAATGGCGCGAGAGCCTTGAAGGTGGACTTGAGTATCTACAGGCAGTCATTATTGAGGACAGTTTAGGTATCGCTGAGGAGCTAGAGTCACAGATGCAATTACTCATCGACAACTATGTTTGTGAATGGAAAGCCACCATTACTGATAGCGAAAAACTCAAACGTTTCCGTCATTTTGTTAATAGTGAGCAAGGCGATGACAATGTGGTATTCGTCACTGAGCGAGAGCAGATTCGCCCTGCAACCGATATCGAAAAGACGCAAATCAAAGTGACCGAATTGGCGTAATCTTAACGTGTCAGCGTCTATTAATATTAGGGCGTGTTGAACATTCGCAAATAGGCACTGCTGATTGCTAAAATTGTTCCAGACAAGGCACAAAGCGACGATAATGCAGATGCCTTAGCGAGATTTGTAACGCAGTATGGGGCAATTTTAGCATCAGCCCTCACGACAACAACAGGGACAGGACTCTTTTTTGCCGCTTCATCGTTAAAAATAAGCGCTTAGAATGACTAAACTTATTATTTTTAACATCGAATCGCCTAAAAAATAGTCGCTGTCAGTGCCATGGTCGAATGTTCAACACGCCCTAGACGCTAAAAAGCATTTTTTGTTGTTGGTCTCATTTATATTTTACTATTAAGGATCTTCTGATGACTCAGCTCACTGTATGCAAAATCAATGATATTATTCCCGAGACAGGTGTCTGTGCGCTCGTAAACGGCAAACAAGTGGCNATTTTTTGCACCAAGCAAACACAGTTATTTGCGCTTGATAATTATGATCCGTTCAGCCAAGCCAACGTCTTGTCTAGAGGTCTGATTGGCGGCACCACTATTACCAACGAGGATGGCTCTGATGAAAATGTNCTATATGTCGCCTCACCTATTTATAAGCAACGCTTTAATCTTGCCACAGGTCAATGTTTAGATGACAAAAGCATTATACTCGACACGTATAAAGTAGAGCTTGAGGGTAGCGATGTCATCGTAAAATATAACTAGGTACTTGTGTGTCTAGTACATACTACCTTCTAGACTATTNAAGCAGCCTTTGATTTTAAGAGTCGAAGGCCGTTTTATTCTTCATCAAACCTTTTGTCATCCCCTAATAAATTAATGAGATTGATGTCTGCTAGTAAGTTATCGATATTAAATAAGATTAGAAAAGCTATTTGTGATTATTCATAAATCAACACTAAAATGACAATGCACATTTATCACACAGGAATAAGACATCTTGCTTTATTTTNTACAATCAATAACTGCACAGTAGATGTATAGCAAAGTCTAAGCGCTTTTATCATCTTGAACAATCAGCTTGGACTCTATNTTGATCCCTTGTACATACAAAGAAGACCTTCTAAATGCAACCCTCTTATAAAGTTAAGACTTCCTTATCGTATCGAATATTTTAGACCTTCATAATGGAACCACTCATATTATGTCACTGAATGGGTTGTCTCTATTACCGCTTATTTGTATACTTTATTGCTGCCATAGCNGANTTNAACAATATNNNTTTNATCATAAAACCAACTCATAACTCGTACTGCGCCCTGATGCTACGGATTTTTGCATCATATCCTTCTCTATTAAATCATTAATATCTCTTAGTGCCGTGTCTATAGAACACTTAGTCATGGTCGCCCATTTTTTAGTGGTGAGTTTGCCATAAAAATCAGTCAGCAAAGTATTTAACATTTTNACNTGCCTNTCATTNAAAGCATGCTGTCGATGCGTCTGCCAAAAGCCNGNNTTACTGATNATTTTATCTGTAGTTTCTTGAGCTACAATGAGGGATTGCTCTAGCGTTTGTAAAAACCACATCAACCAATCCGTGATATCTTTATCACCTTTTTGCGTACGCTCTAGTATTTTGTAGTAGTCATTACGCTGTTTAAGGATTTGCGCTGACATACTATAAAAGCGTTGGGCACTGTTATCGCTTTTTGCCAGCATTCGTTCTGTGAGTGCTCGTGTTAGTCGTCCATTTCCATCATCGAATGGATGCAAAGTCACAAACCATAAATGAGCAATACCTGCTTTTATGACCAAATCTATATCNTCTTGCNNATTTGACGAAGTNTTNAACCATAATAAAAANTTGTCTAGCTCATNTGGCAACCTATCNGCACTGGGGGCAACAAAATGAACCTGCTCACGACCATACCCACCAGACACTACTTGCATTGGTCCTTTACTATCATCACGGATACTGCCTGCTTGAATACGATAAAGCCCACTATATCCATCTGGAAATAATGCTCGATGCCATCCGAGTAAATCATCGAACAATAGCGGCTGTTGATAACGATAGGTAGCACTTAGCATCATCTCTACCACTGCATCGATCTCACGAGTAGTNGTTGGCATACTGGCATTATTTAACCCTAAATGCCGTGCAACTGAGGAACGCACTTGATCGTTATTTAGAGACTCCCCTTCTATCTCAGAGGTTTTGACAATCTCTAAAGTCACAGCATCTAATTGNGCCTCAACATTTAACTCAAACCCTAGCGTTAGCANNTTTCCTANTAAACGNCCTTGTAATATCCGCACACGACTGACGAGTGGCAATAGCTTNTTGTCCGACCATTGCCATTCAGTCCAGTTTGGATGTTCATGAATATAAGTAGTATGCTTCATACGTTCCCCAGAGATATGCAGAGATTAGAACAGTAATCTCCTTATATTATGCAGAGANTAAGCANTAGAAACAATANGTAGNNNTTCAAAAACGACAATAGNAGANGNAATANGAATAGATTCTCAACGAACANACATAGTTTTTTTGTTCTNAGAAGNGCTTGAGTAGANGTAAAAACACTATAAAAATACAGTGNCCAAATACGAGTTAAATTTTATTGCATTATAATTTACATTGTGATTATTTAATTGAATAATATTTACAGGCTAACAATATCAACGTGTGTAAGATATTGTCAGGTTATGCACTTTGGTCGACCTACCTTGACATGGTATAGGTTACGCTCGAGTTTTTGCGTACTAATGAATACGGACAGTATCAATTGGGCAGTAATGCGGTGCGCTTGAGTGCCACGGCATGGAGTCGCCANGANATGGTNGCGTACGCTGAGCCATTACTGAGACAGTTTGCTAGCGAAAATGAGGTATCGGTGAATCTAGCAACCGAGGTGGAAGGAGAGATGCGCTATCATGCTTGCTGCCGTAGCCCCGCNCGCCTATCGGTCAACCTGCAAGTCGGCTCAGCGGTACCCGTGGCACGCACGGCGATTNGGCGAGCGTTTTATGCAGCAAGCTCACGGGCAAGGCAGGCGGTCATTATTAACAATTTAAAAGAAAGTTTGTCTAATGAAGCGTTTACTCATGCAAAAAGCGCCCTAACCTGCGCGGCAGAGCACTATGAGCAATACGGCTATACCGTCTCTGATGGGGAGTTTTCTACTGATATATTGGCAGTCGCGGTGGGCGTCTATGATATCGCCACGGGGCAATACGCCTATTCGCTCAATGCCAGTGTACCAAGCGCTAATTGGGAAGCGGACGACTATGCGGCAATCATAGTGCCAAAATTGCAGGCGTTGGCGGAGCGGATTGGCGGTGGTGATGCGTAAAAGTAAGCGACTGTCACTTCAAGCTTCATCACCATCATAAATGGCTATAAACAGCACGCGCAGTTGCGTTTGGTTTTTGGCATTTGACCGATACCAGGGTTAAAAGTATTGGTAGGATCTAGGCGCTCATAAAANTGCTGCAAATCAGGTTCGGCTTCATATAAGTGGCCGACATTATGCTCAGCAGGGTATTTGGCACCGCGCTTGTTTAATAGCTCAAGCATCATCTTTTTGACCTGCTTGGCATCACTGCCCTTTTTTAAAATATAATCTTGATGAAACACATAACAAAAAAAGTGACCGTAATACAGCTTTTTTTCTAAGTGCTGAGTGATGCTCTCAGGCAAATTTTCCAGCCAATCAAGCGTGTTACGCGGGATAGCAATATCGAGCGCCAGTATCTCTCCGGCGGTCTCTTCATGCATGACTTCATAACGTATGGCGGCCCCTGCGGCAGCAAAGCGATGCAAAAAGGCGCTGTCTGACTCAGCTTGCGTGCAGNTAAAATAACTGCCCGTTTCTGANTCTGCAAAAAANGACTCTAAAAAAGACTGNGCCTCATAGATGCCCTCATCNCTCATTTTGATAATCAGGTGATGCTCATACTGGTTGCGGTANTCCAGCATGCGCTTGGGCAAATGCTGCGGCAATACTTGGGCGATCATTTGCATAACTTTATCGGTCAAATGATTGGGCACCCATGACCANTTACTCAGTTTGGCATCAATACTNCCTTTGATAGAAAACAGCTTNGGCAAAGCATTGGTACCCAGATGCTTGATGCTCAAAAAGGTGTCTTTGCCGTACTTGGCAGACACATCAAATATATCGCGGTGCATATATTCGCCCACTTCAGGGACATTTTTAAAGCTTAATAATATTTGTCGTCTCAGTAGTGCCAGCTCATACACACTATTGCTACCGACATAAAAGGTTTGCTCTTTGGTTGCGGTGGGATACGTATCCAGGCGAACGGCAAAAACGGCCAACTTGCCTGCACAGCCACTGGCTTCATACAGCCTGCGCTTATCCGCATTAAAGCGGCTCGGCGTGTCGGCATTGACATCCTGTATTCGGGCGACATACTCTTTGTCTGAGGCCAGTTTGTTGCTTTGGGATAACTGTGACTTGTCAAAATAGCCGTTTTGTAAATTGGTGAGGATTTCTTCGGGCGTATCNCCCAAATCGACCTCTAAATGATTCACCAGTACCAGCTGACCGTGTTCATTAATCTGAGCAAACAGCGACAGCTCTGTGTAAGCAGGGCCTCGTTTGACCAGCGCGCCGCCTGAATTATTGGAAACACCGCCGACGATTGACGCCCCCAAAGTTGAGGAGCCAATCACCGAGTGCGGCGCTCGATTGACCGCTTTTAACTCGTTCTGCAATTGATGCAAAGTCGTACCCGGAAGGCTGATAATTTGCTCATTATCATTGATCAAATACAGCTTATTTATCGCCAGTGTATTGATCACCACCACGGGTCTGTCGTAGTCATCACCGCTGGGCGTTGAGCCTTCTGTCAGACCTGTTTTGGCCGCCTGCATGATGATGATACAGTTGCCCTCAACACACACTTCCAGACATTGCCAAATCTCAAGCAGCGTTTGCGGAAACAACACTGCCAGCGCGCTACCGCCGCCTGAGCGCCAGCCCATGCGGTAGTGCTCATTTTTTGCTGGATCTGCCTGTATATTGGCAGCNCCCAGTATTTTGGTCAATTTAACCAACACCTGATCTGATGGTAGCTGGCTTGTATAGNANNCGGTCGATCGATAACGGTTCATTANTTGCTCTTTTTTTNGCTGTGCATTCATAAGGTTAGCGGTCCTTGAAAGCCAAAGAAATAAATGGCTGCCATAACGATGATGCCACTGAACAACACATAATAGATGGTTGGTAAGATGGTGCGTCTTAGCGTCGCGCCCTCCATCCCAAGCAGCCCAACGGTTGCTGATGCGGCCACCACATTGTGAATGGCAATCATGTTACCCGCCGCGGCGCCAACCGCTTGTGCTGCGATGATGAGTGAGGGCGAGATGTGCAAGCTCATGGCCGCTTCGTACTGGAACTGACTGAACATCATGTTTGACACGGTATTCGAGCCTGCGATAAACGCACCTAGGGCACCGATGGTTGAGCTGATCAGCGGAAAGGCGCTGCCAAACGTGCCTGCAAACAACTCAGCACTGGCAACTGGCATACTTGCGACATCGGATAGATTGACCCCAGAGTTGATAAAAATCCGAACCATAGGGATGGTAAAGATAAGCACAAAC
>FUFK010039378.1_pt1 | contig 36292 bp, 25 predicted proteins | sample 1021851 | NCBI WGS metagenome assembly FUFK01 (sample SAMEA51879418, study PRJEB19060) | metagenome | reverse complement strand
GGCGTGTCGATGCGCTTTGGCTTGTAGCCATTGGCATACCCCTGCCGCCCGGGCGTGCGCTCATAGCGGCCAGCTCCGAGGAAGCGCTCACGCTCTATCTGCATCGCTAACTCGAACGCTCGGGCGAACACTGTCGCCATGTCGTTGGGGCCGTGCTCGATCAGATGTTCCATGAGGGCCTCAACCGTTGTATCCTGCTGCTCGTCCATTTGTCCGTCTCCATGATGAGTTTGCACTTCCATGGAATACCAGAATGGACAGCTTCTGCCGGGGCGCGCCCCGGCAGAAGCTCATGGCGCCAGCATCAAATGAATTTCCAGACCTGAAGTTACACCACCCGCCTATATGGCCTACTTGGCTCGGGTTAGCGGTCGGGACCGGCCGCACGATCCGGAGCGCCTGCGCCGATTTATCGCGAATGCGCCTTACCATCTCCTCAAGGGGGAGAAGAATAACGGGAGTAGATGACCGGATTTCTTATAGCGAGACCTTGTCCGTGGGCGACCCACTGGCGGGAGCATTGTTGACTCTGGTCGCTAAGCCAATAAAGAAGATTTCCGACGACGTTCTTGCCCAGCCAGTAGTCCAACGCCGCAGCGTTCCATTCGCAATTAGTCCTTTAGAATGTCAAACCCTTCACTGACCAAGGGTCCTCGGCTGCTGTCACAATAGCTACGCAGTCTTCCAAGTGAAGGGCCCCTCCAAAGGTCTTTGCAACTTTTTTGAAGCGACTTAGCAGACGCTGTGAAGCCTTATTGCGTTTTAAATATCCTTTCACCGCATTTTCGCTTTTGAAAACGCTTGGGGCTCCTGCTGCAATACTCTTGTAATCGAACTTGACCGTTCTTCCTTCGACCAATGCCAGCGCAATAGCTGCCTCAATGCGGTCCCCCTGCAAATCATTCCAGCTGATTAATTCATTTACAGGCAAACCAGGTATCGGAATATTGCAAACCAGAATAACTCGTTTTCGATAGCGAGCATGTGCTAATCTGAGCCTCTCGACCAATTGACGTGTAGCCAACTCCCGAGATTGAAGTTGTAGTCGTCGGATGCGGGCATCTGGATGACAAGGCACCATGACTGCAAACCCACTATGGTCTGCCATTTCATAAGGCACTTCAGTCAAAGGGAGCCGATGTTCTCCATTCAGGTCTGGTGCCACTAAGTCGAGCGGGTTGCTGGCTGTATCGCCCCAGAGTGCACGACCTTGATCTTCGAGAGCCGATATTGGCAACTCCTGACGCCCGAGAACAATGACGGTTCCGCAGTCCTTGTAACGGTTTGAGCCTAACGACCGGCTTCCGAACCAAAGCCAATCGGCACCATGTAACTTAGTATTCAGCAAAATTTGGCAAATTTCTGCGTCGCTTTTTGCGCTGAAATTCCAACCCGCATCCTCAAATATTTTCCTTACTACTTGCTTGGTAGCTCCAACAAGAACACCTTCTTTTCTTGAGAGCTGATCTCGCAATACTTCCCTCGCAATCACCCGGCGGAAGCCTTCGCGCTGGCGTTCGCTTTTTAACAGCGCCGTGCTGGACATCTGTTGATCGTGGACCTGCACTATATGGGCGTTCGGCCGTAGCGATAGCTTATGTTCAGCTTGCACATCGCATCCAATCGCAGTCAGGATTTCGGTATCTGCGTCTGCATCCAAAATTAGGATAGGTTCCTTGTGCTTAAGGGGACGGCAGCGGCTTACGCGAAGGAATTCTGTCTGATTGTTGGCAAATAGACGAAGCCGTTCGCAGTCTGCGAGGTTCTTTTGCTTGGCCTCGCGCAAGACTTCCCAAACTGCAGCGAACCGGGATACCTTGAGATGCAACCCCTCGGCGGCTTCCAGCTTCCTTTTCTGCGTTTCGATGTCCTGATCTGGTCGAATTTCGGCACCAGGTGCCTGTGCTTCCCGCTCAAGCTGAGCAAATGCCGTGTAGTGGCTTGCTGTATACGGCAGGGTTAGGGGAGATTCACCTGAACAAAGCTTTCCAACAACCTGTGCGGCAGCCGTTAGCAGCTTAGTATGGGCTGCCACTTCGGAAATCGTCAAATAAGTTCGGGGCGCTTTGAAGCTAACAACATCAATGTCCTTAATCCACAAGAGGCTTCCCCAGAATGTTTCGTCAATGACACGTAGGGACGGTTTCAGAGCGGCTGGATTAGGCAAGCTCAAATACGCGGTCGCAAGGAAATGGCAGCTGGCATCACTTTGGAATTGTTTCACGTAAGCGCACGCGTCGAAATGATCACATTGAATTACGGAACCATCTTCCGTCTTCATTTTGCAGAAGTGTTCTCCCGCCGAGATACCAATCCGGCTTGCTTTCGCGACCAGTTCAGCCTTGACGCACATCGGCCCGATCCCTTCGGGATTTCGAGCAGATCGACCCCGGATGGCGCGCGCTTGAAGGCCTCGTGCCGTCGCATGGCAGGACGCTTCCTCAGCCAAGTCAAGGGTAGGAACGTGGAAAGCAACTGGTCTGTCGTCTCCTTCAGCGGCGCGTTCGCCCATAAGTTCTCGTTGTAGCGTGCTTTTTCCAGAGCCCGGGCTGGCTCTAATAACGGCGCTCGGCACACCTTCGCTGACGACCATTTGCCGTAAGGTTCTATCGGCGTCTTCAAGTGCGCTTCTTAGCGCTTTGTGTGCCTCTGATGCAGGGGTGAAGGGGGAGGGGACACATGCATGGGGCACTTGATATGCGCCGAAATTGCAGAACCGACCCGTGCTGTCACGGGCCGTCGCTTTTTGGTCTGTAGAAGTCATCAACTATTTCCTGATCTGTTCAGGAGGTAGATGAGTCCGGTTCGGGAAATCGAGAAGAAATCGGTTGGATTCGGAAAAAAGGTGTCATCCCGGTAGTAAATAGCTCTTACCGGTTTGACACTTTTCCTTTTCAGGAAGTCGACGGAATGCCCTGATCTGAAGTCCATTTTCGGGACCGGAGGCCCAACTTTATTGCTCCGGAAATTTCCGAGAAAGCCGTGCGGAACCTAATTCCTCCGTAACCCAAAGGAGGAATTTAATGAAAAAACCTGTCTATTACACTGCCAACGAGGTTGCCGAGATCTTCAATCGGGACCCGCATACCATCAGAGATTGGATCAATCACGGCTGCCCGACACCGGAAGGTCTTGTGAGGCTTCAAGCCGCGAAGCTCGGCAAATCGTGGACGATCAAGGACGAGTGGCTGGCGATCTTCGAGCTTCGAGTCCGGCCTGACCCAGTGAGGCCGGACCTCGAACTCGAAATCCCCCGCGAACCTGAAAGGGAAACTCCATGAAACTCGATCAAATACTGCGCGATTACCTCGAAACCAGCGGTGAAAGCATGCGCGCGCTTTCCCTCCGTGCAGGGCTGAGCCCGAAAGCCGTCAGCGACATCCTGAACATTCCCGGTCTTCGGCCGCGCCACTCGACACTTTCGGCGCTATCTGCAGCTACCGGGATGGATCTGTTTGGAGCGCAAGCGATTGCCTGTGTGACCTATGCCGACCTGATCGAAAAAGCCCGACGCCAAGGAAAAAATAGTTTGGTTTCAAAACTACGTTGGTTGTGTCGACATGCTGGGTGGGCCCCCGAACTGAAACAAGTTTGCAAGCAGGATGTAATTGACTTTTTCGACAGTAATGAGCCTGCACGGTTCAACCTGAGCAAAGGAAGCTATGCAACCTACCGCTCGGCACTGGTAAACGCCGCTGGGCGCGACCAGCCGCGGGAGCGCAAGCGCTCTATCAATGATATAGCCGGGCACTATCAGAGAGCTTATAAAGCCATTCAAGATAGTGACCTCCCATGCTCGGCAAAATACGCCTGCGGCCCGTTTTTCGTCTTTCTGCACGACGAAGGAATTGCTCCGGCGGAGATCACCACCGCGACCCTCGCGGCTTTTTACAACTACCGCGTCGAGACATCCTCAAAGAGCGCTGCACGGTGCGAAAAGCAGGTTCGCGAGATCTCAACACTCCTGAGCCACCTCGCGTCTGAACCAAAGTTGACGCACCTCGACTTTGCGACCGCTTGCCACCCCTTTGACGACGCACGGGACAAATTCGGTGTCGATGACGCGATACTTGCGCCGCTAATGGAAGAATTTGACACCAGAGTGGCTCCCTGGGCACAGGGGAAGGCCTCACGTGATGGACTGTCCCGGGCCGAGTTCATTGCGCGAATGGATCAACAAGAGGCTACCGGCGAAATCAGCGACAAGAAGGCCAAATTGCGCGCCAAACGGCAGGAGAAAGCCGAAAGGCCCGGTCAGTCCACTAAACAGGATGCCCCAAGCCGGTCGGAGTTGTTGCGCCAAGCGGGTTTCCTGGTCGGCAAACACACTTGGAAAGCCGAAACCTTAAAGACACGGCGCGGATACATTAAGTCGCTGGCTAAAGCTGTTGCTTCGTCGGCTGACGTCGTGCCCGAGACCATCGAAGAACTCACCGATCCGGAATTCCTCGACGTCGCGGCGGAGACCCTTAGCGAAGTCAACCAAGGCGATTTTCCGAGTGCTTACGTCACAAGCGTTCTCAAGACGGCGCGCAAGATCGCCCGGGACTATCTGAACCGGTCGCAGGAAGAGCTCCGTGAACTCGATGATACGATCGCGCTGCATAAGGTGAACTATCAGGGCATCGCACCGCGGAACATGTCCAAGCTCAGGCTGTTTAATGACACCCGCATTCAGCAGACCATCGACCTGAGTGCGATGCTGCTTGCGGACATAGACGCATCGATCAAGGCGAAGCGTAAAGCCTGCCAGAAAAAGAACGGAGTGCTCCCACCGCCGGCCGAGGTGCTCGACCCTGACCTCGGTCGAGATATCATGGCCACCTTGGCCCACGATATCTTGCTGGCAAGAGCCCCTCGCAGTGCCAATGTTCTGCGTGCGCGTCTCGATTGGATCGCATGGTCTGATGGCCGCGCTCGTATCGTAGTGCCCGCTTCGGAAGTGAAAATGCGGAGTGCAGGTGATGCTGATTTGACAGTTCAACTGGGCACGACGGCGAGCAAGCTCCTGAAAACGTATCTGGAGATCGTGCGTCCAACGATGCTGGCACCATTCCAGAAGGAAAACCCATATCTCTTTCCCGGACAGNNAAAGACGAACGCTGACGGCTACTACTCGGGCCTTCTGCATCGGGTGACAAAGCGGTTGCACCAAAAAGTCGGCGTTCGCATCAATCCGCATCTCTATCGCCACCTGATCGGATGGATCTGGCTGAAAGACAGCCTCGATAACTTGCCGAAGGTGCAGCGCCTGCTTGGGCATAAGAAATTGCAGACGACAATCAATCACTATGCCGAGCTCGACGAGAGCCTCGTTTTTGACGAGTGGCTCGCGCGACTGGACAGACGCCCCGCCGCCTGAGGGCGCGAGACAACCAAAGGAAAGCTTCAAGACATGAATGAACACCTCGCTCTATTGGCCCGTATTCGCTGCGCCGGCCCCGGTTCCTCCCCTCCGGGGCAGGACTTACTCAAGCGCCATCTCAGCGGCAGGCTGCAACAGATCGGAGCGCCTGCATTGATGGAGTTTGCTTACGTCCAAAAGGTGGCCGCTGAGGTCTGGGGCGCAGAACGCTGCGCCCATTTTGCCAGCGTTCTGCGCGAGGCGCGGGTGACCCCAAAGTCGCCTCGTCGGACCTCATGGCAAACGGCAAGAATGCGCCTTTCCGACCTTCCCGATCAATGGCAACCAATCCTCGCTGAACGGATCGAGGTTTCCGAAGCTGGCGTCCGCAAGAAGGGACAGGTTCTCTGGAGTGCCGCGCATACACAGAACGTCATTCGCGCGTTGAGCGGATGGGTTACGTATTGCAGAGCGCAGGATCTTCCGATGTCGCCAACCGGTGGAACGCTCGAGGGCTACGCAAGGGTAGTGACTCAAAAGGCTTCGGTAAGAACGGCGTCAGATTACATCAGCCGCATACTTACAGGGATCAAGCTCGTCATGCCGGGGTTCTCCTCGCAAGCCTGCGAGTTTGTGGCCTGCGATTGGCGGGAACGCGCGGCAGAAGCCGGCTCCACGACGAAAACAGGCGCCCAACTCGTTGGTGCTTCGCGGATCTATGATCTTGGCTTCGACCTTATGCAGCAAGCCCGGTCCCGGCGTCTTCGCGGCCTGCATGCCGCGAAGGATTTTCGGAACGGCATTCTTCTGAGTGTAGCGGTAGCACTGCCACAACGCGCCCGGGCACTGTCTGCGCTTGCGTTCGGCCGGACCATCGACATTCCATGTGAGGGAATGGTGCACATTCACCTCCCGGCCCGCNTGCTGAAGTTGCNTGAGGGTCAGAANGCGGGAGCCACCGTTNGACCGNACCCTATCCAGTCAAANGCTCGCTTCTGCACTGGAGGAATACAGGCATTCCTATCGCCCACTGTTTGACGATGGAGCCTCTCTATTTCCGTCCATGCACGCGCGTGGCGCTGCAATCAGCGAGGCTCAGATCGGTCGGCTTACAGGCGATTTGACAGAGCGCGCTTTCGGTGTGCGTGTCTCAGTCCACCGACTGCGCGACAATGTCGCCACTGAAGCCAGCGAGCACCTCGTATCGGGTGGGCGTGCCGCCACGGCCTTGCTCGGCCAGCGCGACGAGCATACGGCCCAGCGGCACTACGATCACTCCACAGGTCTCGCGTCGGCTCAGGAATTCGTTGACATGATCGAGCGACAGCGTAGCTTTGAAGTCGAGCTGGATCTGTGACGACAAGGCGGCAGCGACGGCGCATACCGCTGTCTTTCGCCGGAAATTCCCTAATTTCCCGAGCGTGTTGAAAACGCCCAACATCCATCCGCACGGGATGGACACTGGGTGTTCTCAACACTTTCCCGCCCTCGCCGGAATTTCCTCAGCACCCTGAACACGACTTAGCCGGGCCTCAACAAGAGTTCGGACTGCCTACTATCAGCCCGATGGTATGGGCGCTCGTCTGTTCCCGCGCTTGGCAAGAGGCACGCCGAAAAAAACCGTTTCGCGTTTCCTAAAAAGTTCCAATCTCCCGACTACCCAAATGGGCAAGCAACAAAAGGAACGAAACCATGACCACTTATATCGAACTTGAAGGCATCGAACCCACGGAACTTAAGAAGACCGCTGGCGACCCGGAAGCATCCGCAGCGCTGAACTCAAACTACCAGGATGCCGAGGCCTGCCGCCGGGTTCTCCTCGGCCAACAGAAAGCACAGGAGGCAGTTAGGGGGCTCTCAACGAGCGAGGCGATTACGATCGCCCTTGCCTTCGGGCGGGATGACCTGCTCCCAATGTCCCATCGCGACTTCCGTTCGGCTTGGCGCCGCATCGACAACCGGCAGCGCCGACTGGTGGATGTCGCGGTGAGGGCAAAGTGGGCGATGCAATACGAGAGCCCTGCCTGTAACGGGTAACATAAACTTCCAGCGAGCCGAACCTCTCTGTTCACGTTCGTCAATTGGTGGGGAGGGCGGCTGGCCGCGATCCAGTCCGACCTTCCTAACTGCGCATTGCAAAATTGGTTGATCTCACAAAGGTCATAGGCGCCATCTACAGGCAAGCGTTAAGTTAGCTCTCGCATTGGGCCGAAACATTGTTGCGACCGGCCAAAAGCCGCCGTTCCCCAACTATCTCTATGCTGCGGCGCGGCCCCGGAGGCCCGTGCGGGTCAATAAGTTGCTAAGTAGAAGCGGCCATTCAGACAGCGATGTTGCGATCCAACGGCATCGCCGGATAGAATCGGCCGATAGTCTGATTGCGGAACATCTGATGCAGGAAATCGACCCCAATGAACTTGAGCATGCGCACAACCGTCGGCCCCACAGGTTCTATATCTCGAAGCGCTTCGGTTTCCCAGGACGTGATGCCGTCTACCGTTTCGGTTGGAAACGTTTCGAGGTGGGTCCATTGAAAGAGCTTGTAAAGGAAGGTGAGCAATACGTCCTTCATGAGACGCAGACCGGTATTCAACAGGTAAAGGCGCGCTTCGTCGAGGACGGGCGGGGCATTACGCATCTCCACATTCAGAGATGGAGCACAAAAACTGGGAACCCGATTGGCGATCAGGTCGTGCTATATGGTGAGCAGATCGCGAAGCTAATGACGTTCTTGGATAATATTCGGCGCGTCGAAATCCCAGGCCCTGATAAGTTCACCGTCAACGAAGCCGATTTGCGACTTGTTCATATGCCAGATGATGCGGCCAGAAAGCTTCTCCAAGATCGGCCCGATATAGTGGCCGAATTTGCACGCAGCGAGATCACCACCGAAGACGTGGTAGCACTCGCCTTCCGTCGTGAGCAGTTAAAGCTTTTCTCTGACATGCTCGACGATCACGGCGAAATTTCCGAGAACGACTGGCAGGCGTTCTTTGAGCGTAATCAATGGATTTTTGGTTATGGACTCAGCTACATTTTCACGACCGGTCTTGACGGCCGGAAACTGCAACAAACGATTAGGGGGTCGAGTCTCGTCACGCCGGGCAAGATCCCGGACGGTATTATGAAGACACGTGCGGCTATCAACGCGTTGTGCCTTGTCGAGATTAAGAAAAGCTCTACAGAACTTCTGAGGAAAAGCGAATACCGCCCTGGGACTTGGGCACCCTCGATCGAGCTGAGCGGATCAGTGGCGCAATGCCAGGAGACTTTGCGTGCCGCAAGCGAAGTTCTCGACACACATCACAGCCTTACCGATGAGCAAGGTAACCCTACCGGCGAAGAGCTTATGTCGGTCCAGCCAAGATCATTTCTCGTCGTCGGCAATCTGAGGCAGTTCCATACCGAACACGGTTTGAACTCTGCTCGCTACAGGGCCTTCGAGGACTTCCGCCGCAATCTCCTCCAACCAGAGATCCTTACCTTCGACGAGCTTTATGAGCGTGCTCGCTTTATCGTCGATCATGCAGCAGCGTCCAGCAAGCAAACTACTGATGATGACGCCGAAATTCCGTTTTGAGAGCCTCGCCCTTGCGCCTACAATGCGAGTTTACTGAGCACAGCACATCGGCCGGAGCTAATCTACGCGGCGCCGCCAGATCGGAATTGAGGTATGTCTCCGCCGTAGACGCAAACGGCCCAAACCGGACACTCACATCCCCTTTCGACGCCACAGCACGGCTTCACCAGATCGGCCATTCGTTAATTCCGCGACGCCGCGCGAGAAATACCTATCGCCAAGATTACGCTGCGCTCCCGCAAACACCCATACATTGCATGGATAGTTAAGCCGAAAGACGTGCGCATGCGGGCTCCTGCCCTCCGAGTTGCGCCTCGCTAAACCGTGGCTTTTCCATCTGCGCACAGAGGTTGTGTGAAAACAACGGAATGTGCTGGCGGCGAAGTCTTGATATCGGAAACCCAGTCAAGACATGCGAGGGTCCGATGATATCAAACACAACCGCCAGCTACGGGCGCGTCGCCCGTTTTTTCCATTGGAGCATCGCGCTCCTGGTGCTGTCAGACATAGCACTTGGATTGATCGGGAAGTTCACGCCGCGTAGTGGCGATACCGTGGCCTTCCTTCAGCTGTTGTATTCGACCCATAAGACGATCGGCGTGACGATCTTGGCTTTGGCAGTATTGCGGGTCGGCTGGGCAATCTCGCAACCGCGTCCCGTGCCTCTTCATCCCGAACGGCGCCTCGAAACCTTCGCCGCGGACACGGCGCATTGGGTGCTCTACGCCGCCATCTTCGTGCTCCCGCTTTCCGGCTGGGTGATCCATTCGGCCGAAGTGGGATTTGCGCCAATCTGGTGGCCCTTCCCCCAAAGCTTGCCGTTTATTCCAAAATCGGAGCGCCTTGCCGGTGCGGCAGCCAATGTTCACTGGATTGCGGGGATCGTTTTGGCAACGATGGTCGCGGCGCATATCGGGGGCGCAATTAAACACGCGCTGATTGACCGCGATGGCACCTTGGCCCGCATGTGGAACGGACGGGCTGCCGGCAAGGCGGCCACTCACCCCGGCAAGACGGCCTCCGTTCTCGCCGCAATAGGGATCTGGACCTTTGCAATCGGCGGCGCCCTGACCGTGTTTGGCCCCGCTCACAACGTGGAAGCCGCGTCACAATTCCCTGCTAAACAGACCGAAGGATGGGTCGTGCAGGACGGCAGCCTGTCGATCACAATCAAGCAAATGGGGGCCGAGGTCACCGGCGGATTTGCCAATTGGCAGGCTGAGATCGAGTATGATGAAGTAACCCGAACAGGCGCCGTTAAGACGGTGATCGATACGACCTCCCTTACACTTGGGTCCGTGACGGACCAGGCGAAAGGCCCCGAGTTCTTCGATGTCGCCGCCCATGATACCGCCGTGTTTCAGGGCAACATCGTGCAAATCGGCGGACCGAAGCACCAAGCCTCCGGCTCCCTGACACTGGTCGGGCAGAGTGTTTCCGTCACGCTCGACTTCGATCTCGAGGTGACAGGACGCACGGCCAAAGCCTCGGGCGGCACGGTTCTGGACCGCCGTGACTTCGGCATGGGAATGGCCTATCCGGACGAAAGCTCTGTCGGGTTTGCTGTGGAGGTCCGGATAGAACTGGTGGCAACTAAGCCAGAATAGACCCTGCACCATCGAGACGAAAAAAGGGCCGCGCGAGGAATCGCGCGCCCCTTGTGGTAAAGTATGAGGCTTCGATTATTTAGCGGGCACCATTGCTTCGATCGAGATATCGATCGCAACCTCATCCCCGACAAACGGGGCGAACTGGCCCATGTCGAAATCCGAGCGCAGCAGCTTCGTCGTCGCGTCAAACCCGGCCCAGGGCCGGTTTTCCATCGGATGATCGCCCAACTGGTTCAGTGTTGCGTCCAAGACGACGGACTTCGTAATGCCATTCATGGTCAGATCACCGGTGATCTTGCCGGTCTCTTCGTCTGTTACTTCGATTGACGTTGAGGTGAATGTCACCAAGGGGTTCGCTTCGGCGCCGAAGAAATCTTCACTCAGAAAATGCGCTTCGCGGGCGGGCCAGCCGGTGATGAGGCTCTTGGCGGGAAATGAAACAGAGACGCTCGATGCTGCCGGGTCTTCTTGGTCCAGCTCGATACTGCCCTCGAACCCAGAGAACATGCCTGTGGTGGTCGAGAAACCCAAGTGATTATAGCTGAACACGATCTGGCTATGGGATGGATCGAGCACATAGGTCATCGTTTCAGCCTGCGCCGCAGTCGCGAGTGTTGCGCCCATTGCCGTCGTAAGAAGGAAGTTTTTCATCTGAATCTATTTCTCCGTTTGAGATGCATACGTCACGTCAGTTGCACCTAATTCAGACGCAAAAATACGCAACTCTCTACCTTCAAACACACTCTGTGCGTTATCGAACAGCGGGGGGGATGTTTACCAGCAGGCGCAAAGATATCTGCCCAAAGAAGCCCTGAGTTCCATCTCGAAGACTTCGAATGGCGCCTCAAGCCGTAATCTCTCAAGTCTTGAATAGATTGGGCAATTACCCCTGGATGGGTGCACATTATCCCGATCCCGGCGTTGTTCCGCGGTCGGGTGGAAAGGCTGTTTGTGATAGAATGGCGATGAAGCGCATAGAGCGGCTCGCTTTGCCGCAAAGGCTATCGAATATATGGCCATCTCTTCTTTGCCGCGCTCAACAACATGCTAAAATGGAACCACCGCACCTATGCCTTAGAAAAGCATCGTTTTCGGCCCAATCCCGACCTTCAACACTTTCAACAAACGCTGCACCGCAGCACTTTAAGCGTTCCTTGCATACGATTGGGTCAACCGAAATATACGGTAATTAGGACAATACAGCCTTGAGGTTTCATCGTCGACATGTTGTGTTGCCCGCTCAACCACTATCATTATCTGTGTTAAGAGCTATCGTGCCGATGGACATTTCCGAACCACAGATCTTTCAGCGCTTCTCAAGCGACAGAGGGGAAGCTCTCATTATAGAGGCGCTCAAGGACCAAAAAATCATACTTGGCAATGAGGCAGCTGCGGAAGAGCTGTGCGCCCGCGGCAAGCTGACCTTTTTTCGGGAAGGTGATTTTCTTGCAACGGAAGACAGTTGGGAAAACAGTATAGTTTTCATTCTCGCTGGATCTGCCCAAATCACTATCACCGGCTTCAAAGTCGCTGAACGTAGGGCGGGACAGCACATCGGTGAGATGGCCCTGATCGACCCGTCACAACCACGGTCTGCGTCAGTCAAGGCCCTGGAGCCTACGGTTGGTTTGATTATCTCGGAGGAGGATTTCTCCGCAGTTGCTGCGCACCATCCCGATATCTGGCGTCAGATCGCAAAAGAGGTAGCGCAACGTCTTAGGCAAAGAAAAAAGTTCATTCGTCCCTCCAACCCAGTTCCCTTCATATTTATCGCCTGTGCCTCTGAGTCACTATCCGTAGCAGAAGCTATTCGTGACTACTTTGAGGGAAAGGGAGAGGTTGTCGCTGAGGTTTGGACGGATGACGTATTCAAGCCTTCCAAGGGGACCATGGAAAGTCTCGAGGAAAAACTGGAAACATCCGACTTTGCAGTAGCAATCTTTAGCGCTGACGACAAAGTGGAAAGCCGCGGGGAAGAGAAGGTTGCGCCACGTGATAATACTGTTTTTGAACTGGGATTGTTTGGTGGCGCAATTGGAAGAGAAAGGTCATTCTTCGCTTTAGAGCGAGATGTTGATATGAAAATCCCATCGGATTTGGCTGGGATTACATCGCTGCGCTTTTCTCGCCCTGTCGAGGCCGGTGGCGGGCCAGCCGTTGAAGAAGCCTGCTTGCAAATCGAAGCACGAATTCGCGCACTCGGCCCTCGCTAATCAATAAAGGTAGGGACTTCGATGGGAATAAAAGCCGATCTGGAAGCAGATGTTAAGAAGATATACTCTGAGCAATGGGCACGAAGAGACGGACGTAAAGTGCCGGAGGACATTGACCTCAAGTCTGGAAATGACGCGGTAGATATCGAAGTGACTATCCTTTATGCAGATCTCGACGAATCCACAAGACTGGTCGATAACTACAAGGACTGGTTCGCTGCTAAAAACTACAAAACGTTCCTCCAGTGTGCGACCAAGATTATCCGTTCCGAAGGTGGCCATATCCGTTCATTTGATGGTGATCGTGTAATGGGCGTGTTCTTCGGTGGCACGAAGAACACAGACGCTGTTCGATGTGGCCTGAAGATCAACTGGGCGGTGAAAAACATCATACAGCCGAAAATGAAAGCGAAGTATGAGAACTCCAATTACGTGATGAAGCACGTTGTCGGAATTGACACTTCGAAGATCATGGTTGCGAAGGCTGGTATTCGGAACTCCAATGACCTTGTTTGGATCGGAAAGTCAGCAAATCACGCAGCAAAGCTGTCTGCACTATCTGCCGACACGCCAACTTGGATTACGGATAAGGTCTATGACACCATGCTGGAAAAAGCCAAGATTGGAAGCGATGGAAAAAATATGTGGCGGCAGAGAAAGTGGGAGGCTCAGAAAAATCGACGGATTTACTGCTCAACGTATTGGTGGGCGCTGTCGTAACTACTCTCGGGTTAGCTGACAAAAGGAAGGCCGATCAGCATTTCTACCGACTTGCCACTATCTTGTAGTAACTGTGTTCATTCGTGTCACAATTCTCCGAATGGAAAGCCCAAGCGACTACCGCTGACGTTCAAGAAATCGCTTTGTATGTCCGCTTTCAGGAGTTCGAGCGCATGATGGCGCTTGCAGCGAACTTCCGGTTTCCGCCCACCCTGCAATGGATATTGGTCGCGTGGCGGGAAGCGATTTTGCCCGAAGGCGTCGGTCGGGGTGGGGAGAGCCAAGACAGGCCTCTTAGCCGCCGTAGGAGCAGATGGCGCCCTGCTGAGTCATGCTGCCGATCGGGACCAGAAGTAACCCCAGCACAAGAGTTGCGAGCCTCATGCCGGCAGGTCCAGCTTAGGCAGCGCGCGCACGATCTCGATCGTCTCTAAGCTAACATTGATCACGCGCCGGAATAGCTCAAGGGGATAGGCAGGGTCGCCCATAGTCTCGTTGGCGTAGTCGTTGGCGTCGTTGACGATGCCGCTGGCCTTGTCGGTCTTGACCACCTGGCGCTCCATCACCCATTCCAGCGCGGGTTTGCCGTTGACGACGTAGTCGTAGGCCTCCAGCGGGATGTCGGTCATGGTGATGTTGGCGTTGTAGATCACGGTGGTCTTGTCCTTGTCGCGGGCCTTGCCGCCGAACTTCATCTTGGTGACGCGGTAAAAGGCCTTGGGGTCATCGATCTTCCACAACGCGGGGGTGCCCTGCTTGTAGGTGACGGGGTATGGTTCCACCGTCTCGTAGTTGACATGCAGGTCACCAAGGCGCCGCCCGGCATTGGAGAAGGCGCGGAAGTCGGCGTAGGTTTTCACCGCCGGGATGCGGGGCAGTTCCTTAGTCAGGTTGTCGGCGTAGCGGTCGCGGTAGCCGGGCGAATGCAGCAGGCCGTAGACGTAGTAGAAGAGGTCTTCCTTGGTGATCTCCTCGCCCGGATAGGCCGCGTGGAAATGCGCCAGCCCGGCATCGGTGATCGCGTCACGGCGCTGGAGGCCTGAGGACTGGCCTTCGAAGAGGCCGCCGGGTTCCTCGTCCTGCTGATCGTAGAGGTAGAGGGGGAAGCATTGCGGCTTATCCGATGTTTGCGCGTCGTTGATAGCGCCGCTCATGAACGCGGAAAAAACAGAAGTCGCACCAGGTGACGTTGCCCAAATTACCCTATTTTCAGATTTTTGGTTGGGGAATAATCTGGGCGTCTGGTAGACGCGCTCATTGAGGCGACGCCCGAAATACAGCCACTGTTTTTCGAATGGTCGGTAAATGCTCTGAAGAAATACCCCCTCATCCAGAGAAAGCGATTTTCTACGAGCAAGGTCGTTGCGGAGCGCCGTGGACCAACTTATTTTCTTGGGATCAGCAGTCACGAACCGATCAACATCCTCCTTGCAACGGAACGCTCGCTCCCTCTCGGAATTGTAAGTTCCAATCAGTCTTCTGATGTTGTTTTCCAACTTGTCTCGGGAGGCGTTGTAACACCAAGCATCACGTTGGGTTTTGACGCCAGTCGAGTAGTTCTCAAAAAGAACCGTGGCTTCCTTTTCTTTCTTGTCTCCAATTTTGATGAAGGCATCGAAGCTCGTATCCCGTTTATTTATCCAATCATGTTGGTCATCAGGAGCAATTCGGTCCCAGCCGTCTGCCTTGCTGATACCGCCGACAGCACCGAAGTCACGAATTATGGCCAGCTTCTGCTTCTGATCGAGGTAGTCGCCGATATCGTGGAAGAAGATGTGGCCATGGGCCGCCGTGTCGGGGTTCTTGACAAAGACGCTGATGGCGATCGGCGTCCGTGTGCCCTCGCCAAAAACGTTTCCCTTCTCCTTCCGGCGACGCTCACCACTGGTCCGCGCATTTCCACGAAGGTGAAAAATGTATAGATTAGAGAACTCTTCTGCGAGACACGCTCGCATGCCGTCGGCTGCATTACCTTCCAGCCAACCCGCATTGCTGACGAATGCGACAATACCGGCATCCCCGATTCGGTCGGAGGCCCAACGGATCGCGCGGATGTAGCTGTCGTAGAGAGCGTTCTTGTTTGTTGCCGTGGAGCGCGCTGCATAGGTGTCCCGCAACCGACTATCCAGCCCCGGATAGTTTACGTTGGCGTTGTTGTCGTTGGCGCTGCCTTGACCCGCAGAATACGGCGGATTGCCCACGATCACCCGGATATCCAGCTCTTTCTGCCGGGTCCGGCGTTCGGAGTTGTCGGGCATGTAGAGCGCCAGCTCGTCGTCGCCCTCATACATCTGGAAGGTGTCGGTGAGGCAGATCCCCTCGAAGGGCACATACTCGTTCTTCTGGGCGATGCCCTGATAAACCGCCTCGATGTTGATCGCGGCGATGTAGTAGGCCAGCAGGACGATCTCGTTGGCGTGGATCTCGTGTCGATACTTGTGCTCCAGCTCCTCCGGCGCGATCAGACCGGATTGCAGCAGCCGCGTGATGAAGGTGCCCGTGCCGGTGAAGGGGTCCATGATGTGGACGCCGCGCGAGCCGAGGGTCTGACCGAAGTGCTCCTGCAACATCTCGTTGACCGAGTGCAGGATGAAATCGACGATCTCGACCGGCGTGTAGACGATGCCCAGCTTCTCGGTCGTGCGAGGGAAGGCGTTGCGGAAGAACTTGTCGTAGAGCTCGACGATCAGGCGCTGCTTGGCCTGCGGGTCGGTGATGCCGTGGGCGCGGTTGCGGACGCTGTCGTAGAACTTCTCGAGGTCGCGGGTTTCCTTGCCGATGCGGTTCTCGTCCAGCACGTCGAGCACCTGCTGCATGGCGCGGGAGACGGGGTTCTGGTCGGTGAACTGGTGCCCGGCAAAGAGTGCCTTGAAGACGGGGCGCGTGATGAGGTGCTGGGCCAGCATCTCGATGGCGTCCTGATCCGTGATGCTGTCGTTCAGGTCGTCGCGGAGTTCGGCGAGGAAGTCGTCGAAGGCCTTGCGGGCGTTGGTGCCGGGTTCGTCCAGGATGCCGGTGATGCGCGAGATGTGCCGCTGCGCGATCTCGGCGATGTTGGTGGCCCAGTCTTCCCAGTAGTCGCGGGTGCCGCACTTCTTGACGATCTTGGCCATGATGGCCTTGGAAAACTCGTCGATGAAGAGCTCGTATTGCTCCGCGCTTGGGCCTTCTATGACGATATCACCGGTGTCGCTCCCTTTGCCCAGCCCGGCCTGCGGTTGCGCCTTGCGGGTCGGAAGCTCGGTCACCTCGTGGGTGATCGACCTGAGTTCCTCGGATTCCTTGGTGACGCCGACGATTTCGATCCGGTCGGAGACATCCTGACCGAGCGAGGCCTGGTTGATGGTTCCGTCGAAGCGTTCGTCATGGGCTCGGAGGGCGTTCAGGATCTGCCAGACGACGCGATACCGCTCGTTGTCCTGAAGCGCGACCTCAGGCTCCACTCCCGCCGGGACGCCGACTGGAAGGATGACATAGCCCATCTTCTTGCCCTCGGCGCGTCGCATGACGCGGCCGACGGACTGCACGACGTCGATCAGGGACTTGCGGGGGTGCAGGAACATGATCGCGTCGAGCGCGGGCACGTCGACGCCCTCAGAGAGACAGCGGGCGTTGGTGAGGATGCGGGCCTTGTTGCCCTCGGCGTCGGCCTTGAGCCAGTCGAGCAATTGGTTGCGGGACTTGGCGTTGAAGGTGCCGTCGACGTGCTCGATCTCGATGTCGAGCCGGTCGGGCGATGAGGGCGCGTCGTCTTCGATCATCGCGTCGTCGCCGGTGTATTCGGCCACGACATTGGCGAACTCGTCCCGGATCAGCTTGGAGGCGGCGATGCTCTTGCAGAATGCCAGGCCGCGTTTCATGGGCTGCGGATCGAAGGAAATGTCCTGTTTCAGATCCTGCTTGGTCAGCGCCTTGTAGCAACCGATGATCTTTGTGGCGTCGTCGAGGTCGAGTTCCGAATTCTGGTCCGCCAGACGCTTCTGGACACTGGCGCTGACGAGGCCCTCGTCCATGGCCAGCACGATGACCTTGTAGTCGGTCAGCAGGCCCTTCTGGACGGCCCAGCCGAAACCTTTGTGGAGCAATGTCTTGCCGTAGAGGGTCTCGTCATCCATCGAGGCCAGGATGGCGGCTTCTTCATCGGCCCGCGTCTTCACGGCGTCGCCGAAGATCCTCGGCGTCGCGGTCATATAGAGGCGCTTGCGCCCCTCGACGCAGGCATCGTCGTGGATGCGGACGAAGTTCGACTCTTCCTCGCCTGCCAGCGTCGCGCCGGTCGTGCGGTGCGCCTCGTCGCACACGATCAGGTCGAAGGCGGGGAGGCCAGTCTTCTGCGCGGCATCCAGCACACCGATGGATTGGTAGGTCGAGAAAACGACCGTCATCCGTTCCGGATCATCCTGACCGGCCTTCTCGACGAGGCGCTCGGGGTTCGTTGTAGCGGGGAAGGCGAGATCGTGCGCCTCGATCTCGGCCGCGTCGTCGTTAGAGACACGGCGCTTGCCGACCTGCGCATCGGAACACACGGCAAAGGACCGGAGAGGGGTCTCCGTGTCGTTCGTCCATTCCCGAACCGTCTGGGACATCAAGGCCAGGGAGGGAACCATGAACAGCACGCGACCGCCCTTGCCGACGAGATCCTCCGCGATCTTGAGAGAAGTGAACGTCTTGCCAGTGCCGCAGGCCATGATGAGCTTGCCGCGATCAGCTTCGGTCAATCCTGTGCGCACGGCCTCCAGCGCTTCGATCTGATGAGGCCTGAGGGATTTCTTCTCCGAAAGCACCGCTTCGCCCCGTATGCCGAAAATCGTCCAGTCGATCGGACTTTCGCGGAGATGCGTGAGGGACAAACGAACAACCGGAATGCTCTGACCCGCAATCATCTCCTCGGCGTTGACACCCCAGGGGACCTCTGTGGTGTCAATGACGACGCGTCGAACAAAAGGAGCCTTGCCGGACGCCGAGATGAAGCTGTCGATGTCCGCTTTCTGGATACGGTATTCTGCCCCGTAGAATTTGCACTGGACAGCAGCGTAGCCTTCTTCATTCCGGAGTTTCGCGACAAGGTCGATCCCAACGTCCTTGCCGTTCCAGCCATGCTGAGCGGCCCAATCCGACCATGACCAGACTTCCGCGTATTCCTCTGCCTGAACCGGGTCAGCGGTCAGGTAGACGCATGCCAGACGCTCGAGGTAGGTGCCTTTTTCCCGTTCTGTGACCGCAGCGTCGCGGTAGGACTTCAAGAGATCATCAAGTGCCGACATATCTGAACTGCTCTTCTACTCGTTGTTATTGCCCGCTGGGTGCGGGGCGCGGTGGCGAAGCCGCCCCCTGCAGGCGAGACTTTTTGAAAACGAAACGTTGCACATGGCTACTATCATCCAGGCTGAGGGGTAACGCTCGATCAGATAGGCAGCCAGATTATTCAGCCGCTGTCGCGTGGGGCGCACTCTCGAGCTTCGTCACATACGCCTTGGCAGCCTTCATAGATGTGAAACATCGGAAGCCCGCTTCATTTGCTATGGCTAAAAGCTCGGGCCCTTCACCAAGGAGCACCGCGACCGGTTCGGAGAGCTCTGTTTGTATGCCGTCCGGCCAGACCAGATCGAGAACGGCCTTCTGCTCTCCAGTTCTGTCGTCCACCAAGTCCCAGGCGATCTCACCTTTCGGATACCCCTGGCTTTCCACCCACGCGTTCAGCTCTTCCAGCTCTCGTGCCTCATCCTCGTTGGCGATACCGCCGAGAAGAACGCTGTCACTCACCCTTGCCGAGGCAGATGCTTCCAGCACGTCGGCATCGTCATGAAGCAACGATCTGAGGCAGGTGTTCGCAGCCTCTGCGAGCAGCTCTTTCCTGGCTTCGAGGAAATCCCTGAAATTCTCCAATCGCCAGAGCTGGCGATCTTCTGGCACCCACTGAGAGCGCAAAGCTCCGGGATGGGCCGCCTCGACCTCCTCAAAATATTCCTCCGGGCGTCTGTCGCTGATAACAAGGTTCGTATCCTTAGTCAGAAAGCAAAAGTTCCCCAAAGCGTTGACCTCGGATCGGCTGTAGCCCGCCTTATATAGCTGAGCTCTCGGAAAGATATGATGAACTTCCAAAGAGCTCATCTTGCCAAGTAGTTCTCTTTTGAGCGGGAGGCCCGTTCCCCAATCGCGTGCCTCAGTCATCCTGGTCAGCATGTAGAGAATAGGATAGAACCGGGACCCCACACTCCAGCTGTGGAAGTGACCTGGTTCAACGCGAAGTCCACCTTGCGTCAAGCGCAGCTCATCGAGCAATTTGTCGAGATTGCCGCCGCTTTGTTCAAGAATTCCAAGATCTTTATCAATCACGCTTTCGGTAGATGCCGAGAACCGCCCCCACATACCGCTTTGCACATACCAGAACAGCAATTTGTCTCGAGTGCGTTCATCAAGACGCCCCCCCCGCATTTCGAGAAATCGAACCATGACGGGGACGGCAAACCGGGCAAAAAGCACCCGGTTGTGATCGAGGCCAAGTCTGCCTGCCATCATGTTCAGAGCAGTATCAGTATGCCGAACAGCGCGCGCCAAAGCATCGGCAATTTCTTCGGCGGAACGATCATGAAGATAGAGGAATTTGGCCTCCCCGGTCAGCACTGTATTTACGGACCGGAGCAACCAATCGAGGGTAAAGTCGTAACCCGCGTTTTTCCAGCGAGCGAGGCTCGACTTCATGGTGTCGCGAGCCTCCGGCCAGTCGGCACAGATTTTTGCAAGCGCCAGATCACCCTTGGAAAGCTTGGTGCCGCCGCTGTTCACGCGGTTAAATATGTCGACGACTACATCAAGAGTTTTGTCCGATCCCGTCACCTCCTCAATGTGGAAGTTCTTGTCGCGGATGCTGAGCAACTGATTCAGGCGGCCAACATACTCGCCCAACCGAACCGTATGCCCTGGATTGCTGTTAAGTTCGTTAATGAAGTTCCCGACGCCTGCGTTGCCACTTTTCATGAGCTCGGTGACATCGATCCAAAGAGGATCGTCGCGCATTTTGATGGGTTGGTAAAACTCGAATTCTTCTGTCGCGAGATTGAACCTAAGCTCGGTAAAGGACTTCGCATTCCCATCGAAGAACTTCGGCGGCTCGCCCCGTATCACGCCATAAAGGGAGGTAATCCGTTGCTGGCCATCAAGCAGTAACTTGACCACGCCTGGCGCAAGCTCCCCGTCGCCTCTGTGGGCCGCAGTCGAAGCACTTGTCGCCCAGACCAGAAGGCTGCCGACTGGATGACCGCGATAGAGGGAGTGGAATAAACCTCGAACCTGCTCTCGTCCCCAGACATATCCGCGCTGGAATTCGGGAAGAGCCATATGCCCATTGTCGATGTAATCGAGGATCGAAGTAATATTCATTGTAAAATACCGTAGAAAAATTCGGTTTGAACTACTCTGCCGTATGAGGCCCGTTGCATGCAACCTCTGATAGTCTCCGAGGCGAAGCGGGCAAGCCTTGACTCGGGGCATTTGCTCGCGATGAAAGGTCACGACAAGATATACATTTTAATCAGTTAGTTAGAAATTTTTTCGATTTCGCCCTTCGGATTCAGCAGAATCGGCCAATGTCTATTTTGCCAACACCGCAATGTAGGGATCGACAGGCGAATTCTCCTGATGATCCATGGAGCCGGTAGGCAGTCGAAGGCTTCTTTCCATTCCGGAAGCTACGGCTCTTGTCACCCGAGGCAGTCTGCCGAGGGCATTGCCTGGGAGAACATCATGTTCGATATCCCCACCGCGCCAACGCGCGTTCATTACCTATTTCAAGAAAACACGGAGGCCCTGCAGAATGCGGCGCTGCTACTGGGCGGTCCCCGCTGGCTCAAGCGAGTTCAAAACCTATTCGAGACGCTCTGGACCGAAAATTTCCTTCACGGCCGTGTCCGCCGTGAAATCAACGCACTTCATCGTCTACTAACTCTCGTTCACGTGAATGATCCGTCCCGTCCCGAAGCGGCATACTTCAAAGCAATTGACCCTATGTCGCCTCATCTCGAGGAAATCTCCTTTCTGGCTTACCAGCTTCGTCAGGCTTTCGAAGAGGCTTGCTACGACAAGGGTCTCGACTGCGAAGAGGAGGAGCGCAATTATGAATGATACCATCATTTCGGAAGACAGGCTCCAATCTCAAATCGAATCTGCCTTAGCTACGTCAGACAAGACGCTGCAAGCTATCGCTTTCGCAGTGGAAACGGAGGCACTTGAGGGGGCGCTACTCGACGATGTGCTCAATTTGAAAGAACGGATCGATGGACTGGCCATCTTTGCGACCGACGAACACATTGCCGCAATGAGAGTGGCTGAGCGCCTTGAACCTGTTATCCTCGCAGCGACAACTGTTCATTACATCTCAGCCGAGGAATGGGACATCAATCCACCGAGCGAAGAGAAGGTTGTGGAGCGCTATGGTCTCGCGGCAATCGACCTCCGGAGCCTTCTGCGAGATCTCGCAGAACAGTTGGCTGGAATCCAGAACATGCTGAAAGCGGAGCAGATTGCGGCGGACCTTCGCTGCGACCAGACCTGATCTGCGCACCCGCGTCGCCAGGTGAGGCGACGCGGGCCTTATCGGCCGCGGAGGAAGTCGGTCGGTATATACGATTCAAACCTGTCACAAAACACTTGCTGAAGTTGTCACATGCGTCGCACATTCACGGTCACACGCGGAGTCATACTGCGGTCGAAGGCGTTTTTCGTTTGTATTCTTAAGGTTGTGGCTTGTTTCTTGGGCCCCTACCGTCGGAGCCAAGTAAGTTAGGAATGGTTTTGGACCCTACACAGAAAAAACAGCCGAGCCATTGATCGCCTCACTTTGCTACAAGAGTGCTACAAGGAACACAGGCCGCTCAGAAGGTATTGAAATTTAATGAGAAAAAAAACGTCTCACCAATCCATCATAGGTGCCACCGACAGACGCGCTGCGCGGTAAACCTCGGCGTGGGTGAATCTCTGATCGCGCATGCGGGTGGCTCCGTCGTTAATTCACGGCCTTCTGCACGGCTTTCCGGGGGCGGCGCAAGATGTTCTTGTGCCGCAGCCCTCCCCGCGCGTCATGTCGCGCGCGCGGGCAACGCTCCGTCAAAACGCTGTGGCCGTCTCCGTCTGTGACAGAATGCCCAAGCTTGCAAATGCACGTTCCAGATCGCGGTCACCGAAAGGTTTCTGAACCACGGCGCAGTGGCCCAAAGCCGCGGCGGAGGGGACTTCCGCTTGGCCGGTGGCAAAGATGATGGGCATATCGGGATGCTGCGCGCGCACGCGGGTGGCGACCTCCTCGCCTGAAATATCCGGCAGGCCCACGTCGATCAGCAGCGCGTCGTATTGCCCCTCTTGCAGCCTGTCCAATGTCTCCTGACCCGACGCGGTTTCGGTGACCTCGGTGCCCAGCCCGCTGAGGATATCCGCCAGATCAAGCCGGATCAGCGCGTCGTCTTCGCAGAGCAGCACATGACAGGGCCGGTCTGGCTGCTCTTGGACTACGTCAGCCTTTGTTTTTGCAGCGGGAGCCGAGGACAGCGCGTCGCGGACTTTGATCGCCAAAGCGTCTTTGGTGAAGGGTTTGGCGAGGAACTGCACCCCGGCATCCACCCGGCCATCGCGCACGATCGCATCGCGTGAATAGCCTGAGATGAAGAGGATCGGCAGGTCGGGCCGCTCGGCCTGAAGGGTTTCGGCCATGTCACGGCTGCTCAGTTCTCCGGGCATGACCACGTCCGAGACCAAAAGATCGAATTCCGGTGCTTGCCGCGCGGCNTNNAGGGCGGTGGCGGGGTCTTCTGCGGTGCGTACGCGGTAGCCCANATCCGACAGCAAGGCGGCGGTGGCGTCGCGCACCTCGGCGTCGTCTTCGANCAGCAGAACGGTCTCGTTCCCGCCCGCGATGTCGGTGGGGTCATGCCATTGCAAAGGCTCCGCCGCCGTCTCGGCGCGCGGCAGCAAAAGCGTCACCGTNGTGCCCGCGCCGGGATGGCTGGCGATGGTGGCCCGCCCGCCCGATTGCCGCGCGAAGCCATAAACGGTGGAGAGCCCAAGCCCGGTGCCTTTGCCTACCGGTTTGGTGGTAAAAAACGGATCGAACACTTTGGCCAGCGTATCCGCCGGGATGCCGGGCCCGTGGTCGATGACTTTGACCTCCAGATAGTCGCCCGCCACCATGTCAGGCTCACCCAGCAATTCTTCGGGGCCGATATGCCGGTTCTCGACCGCAATTTTCAACTTGCCGCGCCCCTCCATCGCGTCGCGCGCGTTGATGACGAGGTTTAGCACGGCATTCTGGGTGCTTGCCGCATCGGCGTAGGCTGGCCACAGGGCATCGGGCGTGTCGAGTTCGACCTCCATCCCCTCGCCCAAGGCGCTGCGCATGATGTCGTCGATATCACTGAGCAGATCGCGCAGGTCGATCGAGCGCGGCTGCAATGGCTGACGGCGGCTGAACGCAAGCAGTTGCGAGGACAGCGACGCGCCGCGCTCCACCGCCCGCATGGCCGCGTCGATCCGCACCCGCGCCGGGGAATCGGCTGCAATTTCGCGCGCGGCCATGGTCAGGCTGCCGGTCATCACCTGCAGCAGGTTGTTGAAATCATGGGCAACGCCGCCAGCAAGATTGCCGACCNCCTCGACCCGCTGGCTTTGGGCCAACCGGTCGTGAAGCTCTTCCAACTCGCGGTTGCGTTTCTCGACACGCTCTTCCAACGTCGTGTTCAGATCGGCCAGTTGGCGGGACAGTTCTTTCTGCTCGTGAATTTCGGAATTCGTGCCGACCCAGCGCATCACCGCGCCTTGGTCATCTCTGGTCGGCACGGCCCGCACCAAGTGCCAGCAATAGGCACCATCGGCCCGTCGCAGGCGAAATTCACTTTCGTAGACCGCCCCGGTTTCCACCGCCTTTGCCCAAGTGGCAATCGCCTCGGCGCGGTCCTCGGGGTGAATGATCGCGGGCCATGCATCCCCAACCAAACTGCCCGGCGTAGCACCCGAAAAGGCATATATCTGATCGCTGACCCAATCCAAACGCCCATCGGCGGTGGCGGTCCAGACATGGACCGGCATGGTATGGGCCATAGTGCGGAATCGTTCCTCCGCCTCGCGCAGCTTGGTTTCGGCAAGCTTATGCGCGGTGACGTCATTGCCTTGGATCACGATGCCGATGGTTTCCCCCCGCACGTTGTCGAGCGGTTGAAACACGAAATCGACGACGACCCGTTCAGTCGGCCCTCCGGGGCTGCGCTGCACCCATGCCTCGGCCCCCTGTTGGCTCACGGCCTCGCCGGTGCGATAGACCTCGTCCAGCATTTCGAAAAAGCCTTGCCCTGCGATTTCGGGCAAAGCCTCGCGCGCGGGTTTGCCAATAAGGTCCCGCTGACCAACCATTCGTAAATAGGCGGCGTTGACCGTGCGAAAGACGTGGTTCGGCCCCATGAGGGTGACCATGAAATTCGGTGCCTGTTCAAAGATCAGCTTGAAAAGGCTGATCCCGGTATCGAGTTCCAAATTCTGCTGCGTCACCTCATGGGCCCGGCGCAACACGGCGGCTTGGGCCGAGCCTGCATGCGCCTCATTTGGGGTTTCGGCGGTATAGACCTCGGTGATGTCCTGGGTGTGCTGCAAGATGAACTCAACCTCGCCATCCGCATCTAGGATCGGCGTATGGGTCGCGCTCCAATAGCGGTCTTCGGTTTTGCCCTCGGCACTGGCGATTGGATAGGGGATGACCGGCAGGTGATCGGTGGTGCCATCGCGGAACACCCGTGCGAAAGACGCGCGCAGCATGCGGCCCGACTCGCTTTCGGGGTCAGATGGAAATTCCTCGAACAAGTCCTTCCCGATAAGCCGTTCTAACTGGCGATCAGTCACCTGTAGGTAGGCATCATTCGCCCAGACCACCCGAAGCTCACTATCCAACAACACGAAGGGCGACGGCGCGGCCTGGAGGATTTTTTCAAAGTCATGGGTCATCGTGTGTTGATCTTCTTATCTATCGGAACGTGCAGGTCAGCAGCCTCAGCCGCGCATTCAATCTTGATTTGAGGTGTCAGGCAAGGACGGTTGCAGCGCCGTGTCTCGCGGCTGCCCTGGCTTGGCCCGCTACGGCAGGGAGGTTTTCGGAGGCTGCTCTAGATTTCATCGTATCTCGGAATTTTTAGGTCTGGGCGGCGGCGCCGCTGCGTCTCAACCGCGCGTCACGCATATGTAGCCCGCAATCCCTGCGGAACCAGCACCTCGCGCAGATTTTGCAACGTCTTGCACTCTGCGCTGAGTTTGCGATGAATGGAGCCGCCGCGCCTACCATGCCCAACGGGCCGATCGGCCATCGCCTTTTTCTCATTTCCGCCCGCGCGGCCATTTCCAAAAGCCATTCAGGACCACCGCATGACATTCCGCTTCATCCACGCGTCTGACCTGCACATCGGGCGCAAGTTCGCCAATATCCCGCAAGCGGCGGATGGCAACATCCGGGGGCGCCTGATGGAAGCACGGCATGGGGCCATCGCCAAACTGGCCCAAGCCGCGCGGGATCACGGGGCGGCGCATGTGCTCTTGGCGGGCGATACATTCGACACTGCGACACCTTCGGCCGCCGTGCTGCGGCAGGCCCTGACCGCCATGGGCGAGGCGGCAGAGGTGACTTGGTGGATCCTGCCCGGCAACCACGACAATCTGCGCGATGCCGAACCCCTGTGGGAGGTGATCCACCGCGATGCCCCCGCCAATCTGCGCGCCCTCATGGACGCTGCCCCGGTTGAGATCAGCACGGATGCAAGCCTGTTGCCCTGCCCCGTCGCCTTTCGCGCCGGCGCCAGCGATCCAAGCGCACCTTTGGACAAAATGCAAAGCCCCGATGGGCATCTGCGCATCGGCCTCGCCCACGGCGGCGTCACCGATTTCACCGACAGCGGAGAGGCGATCGCACCCGACCGGGACCAGCGCGCGGGGTTGGACTACCTCGCTCTTGGCGATTGGCACGGGCGGATGGCCGTTTCAGACCGGGTCCAATACTGCGGCACGCCGGAGCAGGATCGTTTCAAACACGGGCGCCGGGGCGTCTGCCTTGCGGTTGAGGTTGCAGGCCCCGGCGCTGCCCCCAAGGTGGATGAGATCGAAACCGGCAGATTCCTTTGGTCCGAGGCGGAGCTTGCGCTTCACCCCCGCCAAGACGCGGCGGCGGCATTGCAGGCCCTGCTGCCCGCTGCGGGCCGCCGGGATCACCTGCTGCGCGTCAAAGCAGGGGGCTGGGCGGGCCTTCCCGATCGCGCAGCGCTTGCCCGCGCGGCCGAGGCCTGCGCCCCCGATTTTGCGCATTTCGAACTGGTGACCGAAGGTTTGGGCACGCAATATGAGGCCGCAGACCTTGATGAGATCGACCGCGGCGGTGCCCTGCGCATGGCGGCGGAAGCTTTGGTGAACGAGGCGCAATCCGACACCCTGCCCCAGTCCGAGCGTGATGTGGCCGCCGATGCCCTCGCCCGGCTTCATGCCTATGTGCAGGGGGCAAAAGCATGAAAATCCGCGCCATCACCCTCAACAACGTCCGCCGCTTCACCGACCCCGCGCAGGTGACCGGAATAGGCGACGGGATCAATGTCTTGAGCGAGCCGAACGAGCACGGCAAATCCACGCTTTTCGACGCGATACAGGCGCTGTTCTTCAAACCCTTCGGCTCTCGCGACAAAGAGGTCGCCGCCCTGCGCCCCCATGCGGGCGGTGCGCCGGAGGTGACCATCGAGGTCGAAACCGACGAAGGGCTCTTTACCGTTCACAAACGGTGGTTCCAAAAGCCCCTTGCCACCGTGCACCGCGATGGCAGGCTGATCGCGCAGGCGGATGAGGCCGAGGCATGGATCGCGCAGCTTTTGGGCGGGGATGCAGGCGGTCCGTCAGGGCTGATCTGGGTCCGGCAGGGCATGACCGCGCTGACCGGCGGCTCGACCAAAGAGGAGAAACTGGCGCTGGAGGCGCGGCGCGATCTGATGACCTCGGTCGGGGCCGAGGTCGAAGCGATGACCGGCGGGCGGCGCATGGACAAGGCGCTGGCACAATGCCGCGACGAGCTTGCCCAATACGCCACCGGCACCGGACGCCCGCGTACCGGCGGACCGTGGAAAGAGGCCCAAGATCAAGTGGAGGCGCTAACCGCCACGCGCGACCAACTGGCGGCCACTGTGCGAGAGTTGCAGGACGCCTTGGCCGAGCGTCAGCGGGCACGGCGGGCCTTGGCCGACCTCGAAGCGCCCGAGTTGGTCGAAGAACGCCGCCAAAAGCTTGAGGCCGCCCGCACCGCCCATGATGCCGCCACCCGCCACGCGGAAGAACTGGAAACCCTTGCCCGGGCCGTGGACCTCGCGCGTCTCACGGCTGAAAGCGCCACATCGCGGCTCGACAGCTACCGCGCCGGAGAGGTCGAGCAACAGGCCGCCCGCGCCGCCGAAGCCACAGCCCGCAAAGCGGCAGAAACCGCCCACAGCACCCTATCTGAACGCCGCGGGACGCTTGACACCGCAGAGGCCGCCGCGACAGATGCCCGCGCCGCCCTCAAAACCGCCGAGGACCACCACCGCCACGCTTTGCGGGCGCGTGCCGCGCGGGACGGCGCTGACCGCCGCCGCGCGCTTGAGGATCGCATCAAAGAGGCCGAAGAGGCCCGCCGCCGGATGGAGACCGCCAGTGCCGCCGCGCAATCCGGCCCCGACGCCGCCACGATGCAACGGCTTGAAACCCTTTCTGCCGAACTCTCCGCCAGCCGCGCCGCCCGCGATGCCGCAGCCCCCCAAGTGATCGTCCGCTACGCCCCCGGCCAATCGGGCAGCATCCATAGCGACAGCGGGCCGCTGGCGGAGGGCGCCCCCCTGCCGCTTCCGCGCAGCACCACCCTGCGGATCGACGGTATCGGCAGTTTGGAAGTCCACCCCGGCGCGGGGGGCGCAGAGGACGGCACAGTCGAAACCGCCGCCGCTAGCCTGCAAGCCGCGCTCGACCAGATCGGCGCGGCTGATCTGGCTGGAGCCCGCGCCGCCGCCGCGGCCCGTGTGGAGGCTGCCGCGCGTCAGGGAGAGGCCAAGGCCGTTCTCAACAGCCTCGCCCCTGAGGGGATCGACGCGCTGCACCAAGCCCTCGCCGCCATTCCGGCCTCGGAGGAGGTTTCCGACGCACCTGATCTTGCGCGCGCCGAAAACGCCCTCAAAACTGCGCAGACCGGGCATGAGACGTGCCGGATTGCGCGGGAGACAGCAGCCGAGGCGCTGGCCGATGCCAAGGCCGATGCCGCGGTCAAAGACGCGCAGCTTGCCTCGCTCAGTGACCGGTTGCAGCGCGCCGAGGCGCAGCAGGCCAAGCTGGGCGATGTCACGGAAGACGCGCTTGCCACCCAAGCCGCCAGCACCGCCGCCGCGCTGGAGGCCGCACGCCTGTCCCACGCCGAAAAGGCCAAAGACGCGCCAGATGCGGCCAGCCTTCGGGCCGCCCTCACCCGCGCGGAATCGGTTGAGGCGCAAGCCCGAGAGGAAGTCGCCCGCCTGCGACCCCTGCTCGCCCGGCTCAGCGAACGCATCACCCGCGCCTCTGGCGACGCGGTGGAGGAACGGCTCGCCGAGACCGAAGACCAATTGCAGGCCGCCGAAGAGACCCTCGCGCGGATCGCCCATGAGGTTGCGGTGCTCACCCGGCTGGAAGGCGCTTTGCAAGACGCGCGGAACGAGGCGCGAGAGCGGTACTTCACCCCCATCGTCAAAGAACTCAAACCGCTGCTGCAGCTCCTTTGGCCCGATGCTGAGCTGACATGGGGCGAGGAATCGCTGCTGCCGCACGCGCTGATCCGCGAAGGTCGCGAAGAGCCGATCGATGTCCTTTCAGGCGGTACCCAGGAACAGGTGGCGCTTTTGGTACGGCTGGCCTTTGCGCGGATGCTGGCCCGTGCGGGACGCATCGCGCCGGTGATCTTGGACGACGCGCTGGTCTTTACCGATGACGACCGGATCGAGCGGATGTTCGACGCGTTGCACCGGCAGGCCAGCGATATGCAAATCATCGTTCTGACCTGCCGCCAACGCGCCTTTCGTGCCCTTGGCGGACAGGCTTTGCGGCTGCAAACGGTGGACCGATAGAAATAACGGCATCAAGTGCCCAGCGTGAATGAACTTTTCCCCCTGTCCCGCGTTGGCTTCTTAGCATCTGCGCAGGGCATGTTGGGGGGAATACATTGAACGATATCGCCGCGATCAGACGGCTGTTGGAAGTGCTGGTACTGATCGCCCTCTTCGTGACTGCCTATTTCGCCAAGGATTTGCTGCTGCCGATCCTGCTTGGTTTCCTCCTCGCGCTGACACTCAGCCCGCTGATCCGTTCCTTTGAAAAATTCGGCATCTCGCCTCCGCTGGGGGCTGTGCTGCTGATTGGCTTTGTCGGGCTGATCATCTTTGTGCTGGCCGGGCTGTCGGCGGGCACCGTGGCCACGTGGTCGGATGAAATCCCCTCTATGGGCAATGAGATACAGCGCAAGCTGCAAGGCTGGATGAAGACGGTAGAGGATGTCCGCTCTGCCACGGAACAGGTCGAAAAGATCGGCGCAGATAACGGCGCCAGCAAACCCGAAGAGGTGGTGGTCAAACAGCCGGGCCTGCTCGACAATGCCATGAACACCGGCGCGCGGATTGGCGGCACGGTGGCCGTCGCCCTTGTGCTGGCGCTGTTCCTGCTGGCCTCGGGCGATCTGTTTTACCTCAAGCTAGTTCAGTCATTTCAGACCTTCACCGGCAAAAAACGCGCGCTAAAAGCGGTCTATGACGTTGAGCGCCGCGTGTCCCGCTACCTGCTGACCATCACCATCATCAACGCGGGGCTTGGCGTCTCTGTTGGGCTTTACCTTTTCGCGCTTGGGCTGCCCGTTCCTTATGTCTGGGGCTTGGCGGCGTTCTTGCTGAACTTCCTGCCCTATATCGGCGGGGTGATCGGCGCGGTGCTGGTGGGGGCCTATGCCATCGCCACATTCGACAGCGTCGGCTATGCGATCCTTGCCCCCATCGGCTATCAGATCCTCACCGGGATCGAGGGGCAGTTCATCACCCCCTACCTTGTGGGGCGTCGGTTGGAGTTGAACACCGTTGCCGTGTTCCTCACCGTGGTCTTTTGGGGCTGGCTTTGGGGGATTGCGGGCGCGCTCGTGGCGGTGCCCTTCCTCGTGGTCTTCAAGGTGATTTGCGAGAATGTCACCGCGCTCAACATGATCGGGCATTTTCTGGATAAATCCGCCCCCGATGTGGCGGCAACCGCGGCGGATGAACCCGCCGCGGAAAAGCCCGGTGGCTAAAGCTGCCTAGCCCGCGAGGGACGGCAGCCAAAGCACGATCTGCGGGAAGGCCACAAGCAAGCCGATGGTCACCGCGTCGGCGATGAAGAAGGGCATCACGCCGCGGAACACGTCCTGCACGCTGAGGTCGGGGCGCACGCCCGCGACGACAAAGCAGTTGAGGCCAATGGGCGGGGTGATCAGACAGAACTCCGCCATCTTCACCACCAGAATGCCAAACCAGATCGCGCACATTGGCCCCGACATGCCAAAGGCGCTGTCAGCCGCAGAGACGAACTCGCCCCCGTTGAGCGCCATGACCGCCGGATAGACCACGGGCAGCGTCAAAAGCAGCATGCCGATGGCGTCCATGAACATACCCAATACCGCATAGGCCAGCAGGATGCAGATCAGGATGATCATCGGAGAGGTTTCGAGCGAGGAGATCCAATCAGCAAACGCGCCCGGCAGATCGGCAAAGCCCAAGAAACGCACGTAGATCAACACGCCCCAGATGATGGTGAAGATCATCACCGTCAGCTTGGCTGTCTCCAACAGCGCGTCCTTCAACTCGGCCAGACGCATCCCACGGAAAACCGCCATGCAGAAGACGATGAACGCACCCACGGCGCCGCCCTCAGTGGGGGTGCCCCACGCATCGCCAAAGGGGTTGTAGACGAAGAAGATGATGATCACGACCACCGCCACAATCGGCAGGGCAGCAGGCAGCGAGGCAAAGCGTTCACGCCATGTGAAACCGGTCACTGGCGGGCCGACGTTTTTCCAAATCATGGCGATGCCGATGATCAAGATGGCATAGACCACGGCCGAGAAAGCACCGGGGATAAAGCCTGCGAGCAGCAGCTTTCCCACGTCCTGCTCCACGATGATCGCATAGATCACGAGGATTGCCGAGGGCGGGATCAGCGAGGCCAGCGTGCCCCCTGCTGCCACGACACCCGCCGCGAATTGCTTATTATAACCGATCTTGAGCATCTCAGGGATGGCGATACGGGCAAAAACCGCTGCGGTGGCCACCGAGGCGCCGGAGACCGCCGCAAAGCCCGCCGTAGCAAATACGGTCGAGACGGCCAAACCACCCGGCACCCAAGCGAACCAGCGTTTCGCGGCCTCAAAGATCGCTTTGGTCAGACCTGCGTAATAGGCCAGAAAGCCGATCAGGATGAAGGTCGGGATCAGCGAGAGTGTCTGGCTTGATACTTTTGAGTGTGGCACCTGCCCGGCGGTCTTGATCGCCACGGTCAGCGCCCAGCCAAGCTGGTCCCACTCCATGCCCTTCTTGGCCCAAAAAATCCAGATAAGGCCGATAAGCCCGGCCATGGCGGCGGCAAAGGCCACCCGCATGCCAAGCACCACCATAAGCAGCATGCCGCCCGAGACCCAAAGGCCGATTTCAATAGGATCCATCAGTCACGTCCATCCAGTTGTTCGGCCTCGGCCATTGCTTGTTCTGCCGCCGATTGCACCAGCGGCACGGCCACGGGGCGTTCCAGCCCCAGCACTAAGGCCCGGCCATAGCCCCAAATCTGCAGACAAAGCCGCAGAGAGATCACGGCAAAGGCAAGTGGCACCACCAGTTTGCTGGGCCAGATCGGCAGGCCGATGTCGATCGAGCTGTCGCGGCTCCACATCGGGGCAGCCATATCAAAACTGCGGTCGAAATGCGCCCAAGCGCCCCACGTCAGCGCCAGCATCAAGAGCAGGATCAGCACGACCGACAGCAGCTCCGCCGCCCAAAGCGCGCGGCCCTTAAGCTGGCCGATCAAGATGTCCATGCGCACATGCCCGCCCATACGTTGGGTATAGGCGATGCCCATGATGGCGATGAAGGGCATCGCCGCTTCGATCCAGTCGACATAGCCCGCCAGCGGCGTGGAAAAGAACTTGCGCCCCCCCACGGACCAAACGGCCAGCACCATCAACATAAAAACGGCAATCCCCGAGATCAGGGCAAAGAAGGTCTCCAGCTTCAGCAGGCCCCGGTCGAGGCGGCTGAGTAGGCTGCTGTCCTCCAGCACGGCGGATGATCCGGCCATCGGCTCTCCTTTTCAGAAAGTCTGTTTGTTACGTCATTAAAGTCGAAAGGGCCGCGCGGTTTGCCGCACGGCCCTTAAAGTCATGCGCGCAAGGCTTAGTTCGACGCGCGTTCTTTTTCCAGCGTTTCCATCACGAGGTCATAGAGTTCCTGACCCGGAATGCCTTGAGCTTCCATGTCCTTGATCCATGCTTCGCGCGCAGGATCGGCCGCTTTGGCTTTGAACTCGGCAATTACCTCGGGGGAGAATTCGACCTTCTCGACGCCCTTCTCTTCGAGAACGGTATCCCAACGCTCAAGCAACTCGCCGTAGTTTGCAAGGTAGTGATCCAGCGCCTCATCGACGGACCCATCAAGCGCTTCGCGCTCTGCGTCGCTCAGCGCCTCATAGGCGTCGATGTTNACCACAACGGGGCAGTTCACGGTGCCGGGGTTGAGGTTTGCGGTCCACCAATCGGCTTTGTTGATCGTGCCAAAGCTGAGGTGCGCGTGCTGGGCGAAGGCCACAGTGTCGACAACACCGGATTCCATCGCGTTATAGGCTTCCGAAGAGGTCACGGATGTCGGCACACCGCCCACGGCTTCGAANGCTTTGCCCAGACCGCCGGTGGCGCGCACGCGCATGCCGTCAAAGTCTTCCAACGTGGTGCGCGGATCGCCGGTGCCGACAAGGTTGTACTGCGGCATGGGCGAGGTCATCAGCATCTTGGCGTTCCACTGCGCCATCTCTTTGGCCACGGCGGGGTGGTCATAGACGGCACGGCTGACAGCGACTTCTTCTTCAAGGTTGCTGACGCCAAGGAAGGGCAGTTCCAGCACGGTGATCGCGCGGTTCTTGTCGGCGTGGTAGCCGGCGCAGAACTGGGCCATCTCGAAGGCACCGATGGAGATACCGTCGAGGTTCTCACGGTTCTTGGACAGGCCCCCGTAGCTGACGTTGATGGTGAATTCGCCGTTGGTCTTTTCGCTCACCAGTTCGGCGATCTTTTCGACATGTTCGGTGAAGGCGCGGCGCTTGCCCCAGACGGAGGCGTTCCATTCGGTCGCGGCAGCTTCGCCAACAAAGGCAACGCTCAGCGCACAGGCGGCGGCACCGCTCAGCAGGTTTTTCATGATGTCTCTCTCCCATTGTTGCCGCCCTTGGATGGGCGGATTGGCGCACAGGCTACCCCGAGGGGACAGGCCTGCCAACCCCGTCATGCCGCGCAAATACGACAGCCGCAAGACAGTTGGGCAGGGNTTGACTGCCAAGGCATTGAAAAAGCGCGTCATTCCCCGGCACAGATCGGAAAATTTACAGATACCCCGCCAATTGGGAAAAACCTTTACAGGCAAGCCCTTGTANTCCAGTTGCTTATTCACTTCTTTTCACGGGCCGNTATGATCCAGCTCAGGAGGAGGCCACGGNAAGCNGGGTGAGANCNGCGCCCCGTGGCAAGACGCGAACATCAAGGGAGGAACCACCATGTCCGACGCCACCGCAAAGACCTATCCGCCATCCGCCGACATGGCCGCCCGCGCCCATGTGGATGCGCAGACCTATGACAAGATGTACCACGCCTCGGTCACCGACACCGAGGAGTTCTGGCGCGAACAGGCGCAGCGGATCGACTGGATCAAACCCTTTACCCAAGTGCGCGATGTGAACTTTGACCTTGGGTCAGTCAGCATCAATTGGTTCGCGGATGGCGAGTTGAACGTCAGCGCCAATTGCATCGACCGCCACCTTGAGACGCGCGGCGATCAGACCGCGATCATTTGGGAGCCGGACAGCCCCGAGGACGCAGCCAAACACATCAGCTACCGCGAGTTGCACAGCGCCACCTGCCGCATGGCCAATGTGCTGCGCGATCTGGGCGTGGGCAAAGGCGACCGCGTCATCATCTACATGCCGATGATCCCCGAAGCCGCCTATGCCATGCTGGCCTGCGCGCGGATCGGCGCGATCCATTCCATCGTTTTCGCCGGGTTCTCCCGGGATGCGCTGGCCGCCCGCGTCAACGGCTGCGAAGCCAAGGTCGTGATCACCGCAGATGAGGCCCCGCGCGGCGGCAAGGCCACCCCGCTCAAGGCCAATGCCGACAAGGCGCTGGCGCAGTGCGACGCCAGTGTGCAATGCCTCGTGGTGCGCCGCACCGGCGGGGATGTGGCATGGAACGACGCCCGCGACCGCGATTACAACGTACTGGCCGAGCAGGCCGCCGACACCTGCGAGCCGACAGCCGTGGGGGCCGAAGACCCGCTGTTCATCCTTTACACCTCCGGCTCCACCGGCCAGCCCAAGGGCGTGGTCCATAGCACCGGCGGCTATCTCACCTATGCCGCGCTGACCCATGAGGTGACCTTTGATTACCACGATGGCGATGTTTATTGGTGCACGGCGGACGTGGGCTGGGTCACCGGGCACAGCTATATCGTCTATGGTCCGCTGGCCAATGGCGCGACCACGTTGATGTTCGAAGGCGTGCCAACCTACCCCGACGCCAGCCGCTTCTGGCAGGTCTGTGAAAAGCACAAGGTCACCCAGTTCTACACCGCCCCCACCGCCATCCGCGCGCTGATGGGCCAAGGCAGGGAATTCGTCACCAAAAGCGATCTGTCGTCGCTGCGCATCCTTGGCACAGTGGGCGAGCCGATCAACCCCGAGGCGTGGAACTGGTACCATGATGTCGTCGGCCAAGGCCGCTGTCCCATTGTCGACACTTGGTGGCAGACCGAAACAGGCGGTCATCTGATGACCCCCCTGCCCGGCGCGCATGACATGAAACCGGGGGCCGCGATGAAACCGTTCTTTGGGATCAAACCCGTGGTGCTCGACCCAACCTCGGGTCAAGAGATTGAGGGCAACCCGGCCGAAGGCGTGCTGTGCATCGCCGACAGTTGGCCGGGCCAGATGCGCACCGTCTGGGGCGATCATGAGCGGTTCGAGAAAACCTATTTTGCGGATTATCCCGGCTACTATTTCACCGGCGATGGCTGCAAGCGCGATGCCGACGGCGACTATTGGATCACGGGCCGCGTGGATGACGTGATCAACGTCTCAGGCCACCGCATGGGCACCGCCGAGGTCGAGAGCGCGCTGGTCGCCCATGACAAGGTGGCCGAAGCCGCCGTGGTCGGCTACCCGCATGATGTTAAAGGTCAGGGCATCTATTGCTATGTCACCCTGATGAGCGGTGAAGAGCCTTCCGAAGACCTGCGCAGCGAGCTGCGCAACTGGGTCCGGCAAGAAATTGGCCCCATTGCCTCGCCCGATCTGATCCAATGGGCGCCCGGCCTGCCGAAAACCCGCTCGGGCAAGATCATGCGCCGCATCCTGCGCAAGATCGCCGAAAACGATTATGGCGCCTTGGGGGATACATCGACNCTGGCGGATCCCANCGTGGTGGATGATCTTATCGACAACCGAATGAATCGCTAAAGCTTGGCAGGGCGCGGGTGGCTGCCCGCCCCCGCGCCCTGCCCTA
>FUFK010040883.1_pt1 | contig 36297 bp, 42 predicted proteins | sample 1021851 | NCBI WGS metagenome assembly FUFK01 (sample SAMEA51879418, study PRJEB19060) | metagenome | reverse complement strand
CTGCGCGTGGTGTCGAAAACCGCCAACAGAAGGCGCTACAACAAGAAGAGATAACTTTTCTTCACTTTTCCGCTTGCCATCTACTGGGTGCCACCATAAGTAGGGAGAGAGAGACGGGGACAGACCCCCTGACCTCAACCCCAGGAGCACCCAATGACCTACAAGATCACGCGGCTCTTCCAGCGCCGCGACATCCGTCAGACGATCAAGACGGGCCTGACCCTTGAGCAGGCGCAAGCCCACTGTCGCGACCCCGAGACCTCCTCTCGCACCGAGAGCAAGCTGTCACTCCTTACCAAAGCCTACGGCCCATGGTTCGACGCTTACGAAGTGGAGGGCAAGTGACCATGGAAGCCATCTACCCCCAGTGCAGAGTCACCGCCAAGCGGGTGGCCCAGGTCGGTGAGTCCGACGCCTATCTCATCCAAGTCACCTTCAACGGCAATTTAGTACTCACTGACAAGACGCCTGCGGGACGTGGCCGACACTTCGGCATTGCCGAGGCGGTGAGGCGAGCAGCCATGAAAGCCATCAGCCTGAAGGATGAGTTCAGCGACGAAAACACAAAAGCGTTCAGCTATGTCGAGTTCCCTGGACGTGGACGCGCCACGGGTAAGCACACCTTCCAGGTTGTATTCCAGGCGCACGAGTGGACCGGTGGGTCCGAGGAGGGAGAGTGAGAGTCAGGTACAAGAACAGCCCAGAACTGGAGTGGACAATGACGAGCGAAAAAACACAGATGACCTTAGACGACGAGCAGGTGGATATCTACATCGGCCAGCCGACCAGGGGGTGCTACCACCAGCTGCGTGGCTTCCTGGAGCCAGTAGAAGGAGATGAGATAGCTAACCTATACATGCTGTTCAATCCTTGGAACGACATCGAGGCGGTCTACAAGTCAAAGGAACAGCTTCTCAAGGCCATCACCTGCTGGTGTGGATGCAAGAAGAAGTGGATCCCAACCGACTGGTGGATCGAATCATGGGGCGTGCATCGCCGGGCAATTTTAGATGGGAGCAAGCTATGAGAATGCAAGAAGCACTGGACGCACACTACACAGCAGCGAATTTTGCGAAGAGGTTTCCTGGGTGCTGGGTGCCTATCATCTCCGCCGAGGCGGATCTGGTGGATACGCTGGACCGGGTCGACGACCCCGACAACCTGCCTCCGGGTGAGTGGGTCATCGTCCGAGACGCCGACGGAGACGTCGCTGGGGTGCTCGACGATACCCTGGAGCTTGAGGAGCTAACCAACTGCCACTGCTGTGGGCGGGACCTGATGCCCGCAGGGTGGACCCATTCAATAGTCAACATCACCAGGAGCAGAGCATGATCATCCGTGTCAAGTCACTTCCAGCATCCAAGAACCACGAGGCACGCTACAAAGTCTCCTACCGTGGCTTCCAGCACACCTACAGCCAGAACTCTTGCCAGTATGACCCGCTCAAGGCGGCCGGGCGGATGGCTGCCAANCTGCACCTNCACGGCCATTGGTACGAGATGGAGGTGGACCGTGGGCCTGTGCGCTTCTACGGCAACGTCAGCAAGAAGAGCCCGGCGATGCTGTGTAACCCGGTCGAGAGTCTGAGAGACACCGTTAATGGCCCGCAGAGTGAGTTCTGCGTGATGCTGAGGGAAGAATGAAGAAGAAGGAGGTGAAGCTGAAGAAAGTCAAGCGGGTGGTCCTGGTGCGACATGCGCCAGCCCCGCTGCCACCGTGCCCAGACAAGGCATTGTGGCTCGATAAACTGAGGAATGCGTCAGCATTCGAGAATGACAAGCACTGGAGATAACATGAGCAAGACCCTACCACTGACCCCACGCAAACTGGCAGCACACCTCCGGAAGCGTGGATGGCGCAAGTCCAGCATGCAGATGACCCGAATGGGCACCACCTACATGCACCCCGAGGTGCCCGGCACCATGGTGACCTACGCCAAGAACGGGGTGGACTCCTACATCGTGACGGGCAAGCTGACCGCCATCAGCCGACTGCACGATGAAGAGATGACCCGCCGCCTGGAGGACCGGGGGATCAGCCTGGACGGACTGAACCGACACACCCCCAACCTGGACCTGCTGACCCGCATTGTGGATAGCTTATCCCCCGAGCAGGAGGGTGGACAGTGAAGGATCGCTTCATCACGGAGACTTGGCGCAAGGTGCCGGGGACGGCGCAGTACAGCGACGCTGACAACTACGAGCGGGAGATGTGGGCCAACCGACCACCCATCAAGGAGAGGTATCAGGCGTATGTCCTGGCCAATAAGAACTACCCAGACGAGATCATGACCTACGAAGAGTGGCGACAAGACCGTCTGGATAACTGGGACCTGTAGGAGAAGACCATGGAACTGAGAAGAAACACAAAGCCGATCAAGTGCAGCAAGTGCGGAAAGGAGTGTGGGCCAGGAGAAGGCTGGGCGCACAAGACAGCGCACGGATGGGTGGCACTGTGCGAGGAGCACAAGCCACGGGACATCATGGCAGAGCTTGCTGCCGTCGATGGCATCGTGAACCTGAAGGGCAAGCAATACGTCTTGTACAAGGGACTTCTGGTGCTCGCCAAGAACACCGGCAACGTGGACATCGAGGTAGAGCTGATCCACTACGACATGGAGAAGAAGCGGGCAGTCTGCAAAGCATCCGTCAAAGGGCCGCTGGGCTACGCTGTGGACTACGGCGACGCGACGCAGGAGAACTGCGGAAAGATGGTGGCTTCGGCCTACATCAGGATGGCTTCGACCAGGGCTAAGGCCAGGGCGCTGCGGGACTACCTGGGGTGTGGAGCTACAGCAATGGAAGAACTGCCAGGAGGAGCATCATGAAAGGTTACCGTGACTTGAGAGACCCGCGCCGGGTGTTGTACCTGCGCATCAGTGAGCAAGACGCCGACATGCTGGGCGAGGTGGCGTCCCAGGTCGGCGAGCCTGAGGACCGGAGAAGGTCCCCCCGTTCCCAGGTGGCTCTTCGAGCCATGCGGATCGGGCTGGGTGTGCTCCAACAGCGGTTAGCTACGGCGACGGACACCACCAGCGGGTGACCATGGCAGCGGGCGGCGTGCTCTCTTCGCCCGCTGCTTCCTCTTGTACTCGTCAATCAGCGCTGCGCGTGGACTCCTCTCAACTGTGGGAGTCTGGCGCAGCGCCACCACGTAAGCCAGTGCAGCAGAGATGAGAAGGTCATCGTGGCTTCCCTTCGGGTGGTCCGGGCGGCCCTTTCGGATCGTGCACTGGCGCATCTGCTTGAGCAAGTCACGATCAGCTTGGATTAGCAAGCCACCCTCCACTACCTCACGCAAAGACTCGAACAACAGGGGGCGCGTCTTCACGTTGGTGTCCCAGCCCATCCTGGAGGCTCCCCGCTCTTTCCACATGTTGGGGTACTTGTACTCATGGAGCTTCGTCAGCACCACGTACCCCCAGGACCTGCCCTCGACGACCAGCAGGGGGTTCCCATACCGGTGGGCCACCGTCAGGATTACCTCGGTCCAGGCTGTCGGGCTGTGCCTGTTGGACACGAAGTGTAGCTCAGGTTGCATCGTGGTTGCGTTAAGCACCGTTAAAGCTGAGTAATCGCCGCCAGAGACACCTCCACCAGTATCCACGCCGATGATGTAGTCATCCTCCGGGCTGTACTCGACGGGGTATGCTCTCTCCTCACCGGTGCCCAGGTTGATCTCCTCCACCTGATCCAGAAGCTCTCGCGGGTAGTACCAGTCCTCGGAGACGTCGAAGGCTTCCTCTACTGTCGCTGGGAACTCTCGCCTGAACTTCTTGGGACCCATCAGCTTGATCTGATGACGCCTCCACCAGATTTGGTGCTTGTCCAGACCCATGTCCATCAGGTCGCGCTCTTCGCTGGTGTAGTGGTGGGTGCCCTGGTCGAGCCGGTACGTGGGCTCAATCCACCATGGCAGGAAGACCACCTTCCAGTCATTCTCTCCCCTGAGAGAGTCCGTCACGATCTTGTGGAAGGTGTCCCCCACTTCGTTGACCGTGCTCTCGATGACCACCTGACCACGCCCAGCAGATGCCAGGACCTGGGCCAGTAGCTCCGCTTGGTCCACACCGAAAGCAAACTCGGAGAGATGCGCCGCATGGACTGCGAAGGAGCGAGTGCCACCCCGACCGCCAGCGGTGTAACAGCGGACGCTGGCCCCCGAGTCAGCGAAGACGATGGAGCGCTTGGTCTGTGCACTAAGAGGGCGCTGGAGGGGAGGCGGCAGGTTCTCATAGAAGCGTGTATCCAGGCCAGCCAGATGCTCCGCCGAGTCGCGGGTGTGGCTGATCACCGCATAGGTGTGGGGCTCCTCAGCGTAGAAGGACTTGTAGAAGTGCCAAGCCCGCACCAGGGTGGAGATGCCAAGCTGACGGGCCTTGACGATGACGACCCGGTCTTCCGTCTCCAGGATGGGTAGCACCTTCTTCTGGGCTGGGTTCAGCGTGAAGTAGCCAAGCTGACCCAGCGCCTTGTTGTAAATGGTCAGGGTCTGAATGAATGTCTCGGCGTCCATGTGGCCAGTGTCCTCTGTTTTTATTTATACCAGCCCACTGGCCACTACAGGCTCTTGGCGGTCTCTTGTAGCTCACTAAGGCGTCGCATCCAGTCTCCTGTCTCCAGGTTGTCGATGTTGTCCTTCTGCTTCTCAGCTTCCCGGTCCTCAAGCTGGACCCGCTGCATCTCAGCGAGGCGGGACTCCTTCCTGACTTTTGTCAATGCGTCAGCGAGCCCGGTGATATCCTTAATGGTAAACTGGTCCGGCGGGCTGTGCTCAAGCCCCTCAACAGCCAGCATCAAGAGGCGATTCATGGCCTGCTCAATGTCACCTTTGTTCAGTGCATCTCGAATATCTGCCAGGGTGTCTGGATTCATTTTCTTTACCACTCCGCTTGCATTCTGTTGGCCAGTCTCTTATGTGTTCAGGGAGAATAGGAGAGAACTATGATGGACAGTGTAACGCTGTTAACCCCTTCCCATCAATTGCGAACGTCGAAGGCGTGGCATCTCATTGCCGCTACTGAGATGGGTCAGCTGTGGCGAAAGGATGCTTCCTGCCGCGTTGCCCACTGGGATGTGCTGCAAGCAGGTGATGCCAGCACCCTGGAAGCTTTGGCCGCTACGCTCCAGAATGCCAGCCGGCGCAACGCCGTCGTGGTCCGAGCCCAGCCCCCCGCTGACAAGAAGACCAACCTGCGACGACGTGGTGACGTGTTCACCGCTGCTGCCCGCCGCTGGATCTGCATCGACATCGACGACGTATCCAAGGAGCAGTGCCCGACGCTGGAGGTGCTCATCGCTATGCACTTGCCAGCATGCTTCCATGGTGCCGGGTACGTGGCGCAGCTTAGCTCCAGCGCTGGCATGAAGAGCGTGGGTGAGGACGTGTACACCGTGGCCGATGGCGCGTGGAAGGTGCACCTGTGGTTCCTGACCGAGGAGGCACACGAAGACGCAGTGCTCAGAGCCTTCCTGAAAGACCAGTGCCCTATGGTGGACTGGCGGACCCTGGTCAGCGTGCAGCCGCACTACATCTCAGACCCTGAGTGGTTCAACGGCGAGCATCAGGTGACTGACCCTACCAGCGAGCAGCGCTGGAGCGTCTCAGACGGCCCCAGAGTGGCCCTGAAGGGCACGTTGGACTCTTGGGTGGCTAAGAACCAGGACCGAGGCCGCAAGCACGTCTCAACGGCTTCTAAAGGGAGACACATGGTGGGCCAGGAGCTTCCGTCTCATCACAAGTACTGGTGCGCCGATGCCCTGGAGCGCTTCGGGCAGAATGCACTGGCAGTGGCAGTGCAGACCGTCGAGCGCAGCAGCAGCAAGGACGCCCTGCACCGCTCGCTGTGCACAGGTGGTCAACTTCTCGGTGGGCTGCTTGTAGACAGCCGCACGGGGCTGACTCGTGATGCCGTGGTCAACGCCCTGGTGGGTGCATGTAATGGCCGCAAAGGAGCCAGGGATGCGGCCCGCGCTGTGCAGTGGGGACTGGACCACCACTTCAACAGGATGGACGAGCTTGAGGCAGCGGGACGCCAGCCAGCAGTCGAGCGTCAGTCTGACCAGGACTGGTGGGAGGGTGGCAACATTCACTACCACCACCGCCTGAACCCCTCCAGCTTGGTCGAGGGGCGATACCTCCCCAAGCTCAAGCCACACAGCAACACGGTCTACGTGAAAGCTCCACAAGGCAGCGGCAAGACCGAGTGGGTGGGCAAGGTGGCGCTGCCCCACTTCCGAGAGGAGCACGCTGACAGTCGGATCCTGTATGTGGTCCACCGACGCTCCATGGCTCGCGCCGCAGCAGACCGCCTGGGCCTGCCTTGCTACATGGACACCCAGGGAGCGCTGAAGCACGACTGCGTTGTGAGCGTGGACAGCCTCCACCGGGTGCGCCTGGACGAGGACACTCAGCTGATCCTGGTCCTGGATGAGGTGGAGCAAGTCATCCACCACCTGACCTTGAGCGGCACCATGAACGGAGAGCAGAAGCTCCGCGCCCACAATGCGTGGCTCAGTGTGCTCAGTCATGCCGTGGCGCTGATCTGCATGGATGCTGACCTGGGCAGCCTGACCCTCCAGGAGGTTGCGGCTCACGCTCCCCCACACCTCAGCGGACCTGGGCGTGGTCATCTCATCGAGGTGCCCCAGGGTGGCGTCGAGTGGTCCTACGTGGTCTGCCAGAACAAGGAGTGGCTGGAGAGTCAGTTGCTCCAAGCTTACGAGAGCGGAGAGCGGGTAGCCGTGGCGTGCCAGTCACGCAAGCAGGCAGAAGCGCTGGCCCTACGCCTGGAGAATGTGCGCGGCAACGTGGGCTTGGTGACCTCCAAAACTATCATCACTGATGAAGGCAGGGTGGCTCAGCTAAACCCCAGCGAATGGGCTGCAGGCAAAGACGCAATTGTTTATTCGCCAACATGGGGCACCGCTGTGTCCATCACCACGCCAGGATTCAGCCGCATCTACGCCTTCGGCTCACGCAACGTAGGCACCGCCATGGATCTACTGCAGGCTGCTCACCGGGTGCGTAATCCATCCAACCGTGAGATTCTCATCCACGCTCCCCAGGGTGGCGTCGAGCGCACGACTGAGCCAGACGAGATCGCTCAGGAAGTCATCGCCATGGCCAGCCGCACAAGGACGCTGATCACACAGCACCTGCCCGGCGTCCAGGTTCCAACGGGGTTCACCCCAACCGACAATAAGATGGCGTCACGCTACGGCAGGGTGGTGGGCCACGCTCGTGAGTGGGGTGCTCAAGGGTGCGACCTGTACAAGGCAGTGGTAAACCTGTTGCGCGCACGCAGCTTGCGATACACTGAACTGAGCGCAAAGCTGACTCAAGAGGAAGCCATGTTGAACCGAGAAGAGAACAAAGCAGCCAGAGAGCAGGTGGCAGCAGACTGGGCAGCCACGGTAGCTGCAGCAGAAGAGATGAGCGTCAAGGATGCTGAGCGCATGAATGATGCAGCCACCCTGGAGGAGGCAGCAGCAGCGGAGAAGGCTCTCATCCAGGACTTCTACGGAGAGTGCTCCGAGGATACGATCAAGGCGGATGACGACGGCAGACTCCGCTCCCAGGCTCGTGCATACAGCGACCTGAAGCTGGCCCTGCAAGACAGGCTGCAGACCTTGGCATTCACCGACGCTCCCAGCGTGGGCGAGGATCAGGCAGTGACTGCCATGCGACACCGGTACATGAAGGCTGTGTCCGTTCGCTATGCCCTGGTGGCTGCTGGCGATGGTGACCTGGAGGGGGATGACCTGGACATGGATCGCTTGTGCACCTGGGCACTACGCAACGCTGAGATTCTCAGCATGCTTGGCAACCCAGTCCGAGCAGACATCTCCAAGCGCACTGCCCTGTGGCTCAGCAACCTGCTGCGACGCTACGGCCTGAAGCTCACCAGCCAGCGCAAGCAGGTGGACGGCGTTCGGGTTCGGACCTACCGGGTCTCCCAGGAGTCCCTGGACCTGATGAATGACGTTAGCAAGAACTACCACGCTCGGCGCAGCGACCCTGGGCCAGCATACACGGAGAAGGCATGACACAGCGAGTTCTCAACATGCACGCTCAACTGGCCTCCAACATGGAGCAGCACAGGTATCGCGATGCACCCATCAACTGGGTGCTGAGTGATGAGCTACTGCCAACAGCGCAGAAGGACTGGAGTGACGTGGGTGAGCTTGAGAAGATGATACCTGAGCAGCTACACGTAACCATGAAGAACAACTGCGCGTGGACTATGGTTATTGAATGGCCGATGGAGAGAGTGTCTCGTCACACCTACAGCTTGGAGACCAGACGATTCTACAACTGGATCCCCTCGTTGCATCCAAGCCTGCTTCGAATGTACAATGCGGGGCTGCCTGAGCAGCTAAACGACTGGAGCCCCCTTGAACACCTCAGAACTGAGAAGAGTCAAAGCCGAGTTCGAGAAGCTCAGGAAGCTGTCCTCCAATCCGACGAGGGCAAAGCTGGCCTCCGTTACGAAGAAGGGATGGTTCCCGTTATGGGTTTACACGAACAGCATGACCCTTGATCACATCGCGTGGAGAATGAGCGGGGTGCGTGGACCGCCCGGCCTGTAGATGTTACAATCTACAGGTGACACGTCATTGGTCACGTCTCCTATCTCCGACCCCTCTTGGACCCGCGCCAAGAGGGGTTCTCTTTTATGCCTCGATGATGTCCGTGTTGCCTACAATCAGGCTGCCGTTGAACACATCGCTGGTAGCGTGGTCCTCGACCAGGACGCCCTCGTTGATAATCAACGCAAAGTGCACCCCAGGAGAAGTGATCATGATGCCGAAGCCATCCTCGCTGTGGGCGTTGTAAGCCTCCAGCGCGGTGACGCCCATCTCGGTCATCCAGTCTGCAGACCTGCCAAGACCCTCGTCCACAGTCTCAACTTCCATCACCTTATCGCTGATGAGCCACTCAGAAGGGCGGATCCGGGAACGCTCAAGCAGGTAGATATCAAACATCAGTCTTCCTCCCAGTGAGCATCGTATCGCTCCAGGACCTGGAGTGCATACTGCCGGGAGCCATTGTACTTCGTCAAAGCCATCTCCAGGTCACCACCTGACAGAATCAGGTTGACCCGCAACAGCCAAGCACCGGCCCTTAGATTCTCTTCTGGGTCAAGCGCATCATCCAGGCTATCCCATCCAAGCTCAGCGCTGAGCCATCCCCAGTTGTATGGGTGGCTCCATACTCCAGGATGTAACTGGACTAATCCAATCTCGCCTTGAGCACCTACAGCGTCGTGGTTGCAGCGGGTCTCTTGAACCACGAGAGAGTTCAAGACCTTGGGGTCAATGGCAAACTCTTCTGCAGCAGACAGCACCATGCCACCATAGCCATCAGGAGGGGTCAGCGGGCATTGAGCCAGCAGTAGCTCAAGAAGCATAGTTTTCCTCCATCCACTTTGCCAAGACATCGCCAGGGCACACAGTCCCGCCGAAGTGACGATGTGGAACAATATTGGCCTCCGGGTAGCGAGATCGCCAGACTGCCAGCACGCTTCGTAAGGACTCAAGCTGAGCGGGAGTAGGGTGACCAGTGTATCCCTTGTCAGGCGGATGAAAGTTTCCAGCCAAGCACACGCCCAGAGTATGCGGATTGTGAAAGCCCACAATGTACTTGAGTGTCGCATCCATGTCTCCCCACTCAATCTCACCGTCTGCCTTAATGAACGCATGGTAGCCGCTGGCGTCAGCGGGCCATCCGTTGGCCTTGTGCCACGTCAACACGTCCTCACGGGACACGTCTGCACGGGAAGCGCTGTGGTGGACGCTGATGTATTTAATGCTGGAGTTAGGTGGATCGCTGAACGGATACACCAAGTTGGCTCCAGCCACCAGCTTTAGACTTTCTGTTCTCTCAAGCAGCTTGGCAAGTCGCTCGCTGATATCCTTCAGCCCTTGCCGAATGTCTTTGTGAAGCTGCTTTACCTCTTCGACATTGTTCATTGTGTCTCCCAAAAAAAACGGGGGAGCCGAAACTCCCCCGCTATAACCCTTTAAACCGCCAACAGACCCTTATTATTAAGGTTAGTTAGCGCGTTGGATGACCACCACGGTCCCCCAACGCCCCTTCTATATAACTAAGTCGGCGGTCAATAGCTTCTAATCCAGCGCGAAAATCCTTTCTGTCTTCTCGCATCTCGCTAATTAGAATCTCAAGGTTCTTCTGGTGGCCCGTCACCATCTCTTTCAGAGCGGTGTTCTGGTCGCGCATCCCTTTCGCATGAATCTCCAGCCCAGTCCGAGCCAAGGGGATGCCGTGCTTGATAACAAACTTGTAGATGCTGGCCAGAATGGAGACGCAGATAGCCAGACCACTGACGGGGCCAGTTACCAGCATGACCAACTCACTGATATGCGATGCGCTTTCCGCTTCCATGATTACTCCACGTTGAGCCCAAGCTCATCAAGAATCTCGTCAACAAGAGAGCCAATGGAGCGGGCCACGATCTGCGCAATCTGAGCCGCCTCTTCGGCAGTAATCTTTCTCCCACCATCGGAGTCTGGCTGCCGCGCAGCAAGCTCTTTCAAGTCCTCACTCATGGCCTGGACCATGGGTGCAATGCGGATGGCGACGGTTAAAATTTGTGCCCACTTCATGAATCACTCCTGATTACGTCAGCGTTGTCTAAAAGGTAGCAAATCATGGATGAGATCCAACCTGAAAGTTCCCTGCTGTCGTCAACAGCATAACTTCCGGTGGTAGAGATGCGAGGCATAATCTCAGCCTCACAAGCGTCAATAAACTCAGGCGTATGCGTTCTTGCATTCTCTTGCCAAGCTGCAATCAGCCGGGTCGTTGAGCCATCATCATTGTAATGCACAGTCTTAGCCATCGTTTACGCTCCTATTTTGGAATAGTTCCAATAAAACTTCCACGTTGAAGAACAAGCACCAGCCGCACCAGTATGGCCTCTACCAATGCCCAGGATGAGCCTGGCGTCATTGTTAGCGCTGAATTGTACCTGCACATTAGACTGCAATACGCGTGTAGCCTTCGTGGTTCCTTGGAAGAAATTGCCAAGATTCTCATCTGGGTCGCCGTCGATGTTTATGTAAATTACACAATCGAGAATCTCTTGGCCGTTGTTATTAGAGGCGGAGGTGTAAGTCACGGATGACGCATCGTTGCCCAGGCAGACTCCCCCATTAGACTTCCCTGAGTTGTTCTCGTTTAGTATCGACCCATAGGCCCAGTCAGTGGTATTAGAGCCTGAATAAGGGGAATCAATGATGCCGAAGAGAATGTACTGCTTAGCGTTGGCTAAACTGTTGCTCCCTTGGGCTTCCATTCTCAGAGTCAGCACCCCTGGGCTACCTGTAAAGTCAACAGCAGAAAGTTCAGAAGCCGGTGAGTAATAAACTTTCATTTCTTGCGGCTGGTTCAATGTCGTCGTTGGCGCTTCACCGTCTGCAAAAGTGAAGACTCCAGCATTCACTGTAACGCTGGCACCTGTTACCCAAGGGCTTTGGGTGTTCGGTCCTTCAACAGCTGTCCATCCTGATAAAGAAGTCAGTTGTACTCTGGTTCCTACAACGGGAGAGCCAGTGCCAACATCCGCTGTTGCGTTCGCAGAGGCAGTTGCAGAAGAAGAGTCTGTGATGACGCACTGCACTTTGTGAAGGCCCGCGCTGGCAGGGGTAAAGTCAGGATTCTGCGTCGTAGCGTTAGAGAACTCACTCGTGCTGGAGGTGTTGTTAGGTCTGGTGCAACTCCAAGAATACGTAGGAGAGCCAGTACCGCCCGTAGGTGTCGCCGTTAAGCTTTGTGCTGCAAGAGTCGCTGAGTTAGCCAAGCCGCCAATAGCCACACTGAGTACAGTGCCAACGGTCTTAGATTGCGTACTGGAGGCTGTCAGGGGCGTGCCTGACGTGCTGTCAGTGACCGTGCATGTGACAGCATACAAGCCTACTCTGGCTGGCGTGAAGGTGGGGTTCTGAGCCGATGCGGAGGAGAACTCGCTGGTGCTGGCAGAGCCGTCTGGACGAACACAGGTCCACGCATAGGTGTACCCCGCTGTGCCGCCAGAAGCAGATGCCGTCAGGCTCTGTGCATTCAAGTCTGAGCGGGCTGCAAAGCCACCCGTGGTCAACGCCAGATCACCGGTCGCTCCTCCGCCTCCGCTGGCATCAGGGCCAAATACTCGCTTAATACCCACCGCTCCTCCTCTTCTTCGCTACGCTGGCTCTCTTGCCTGCGCTCTTCTGAGCCTGCCGCTTGCGCACTGCGCTCTTGCTCATCTGGCTCTTTGTCTTTGGTGTCTTGCTGCTGACCCTCTTTGTTGGCCGGCAGTATTGCTTGCCCTTGGTCTTGGCTCCACAAGCCTTGCCAGTCTTGGTGTCCTTCCACTCTTCGGACTTCCAACGCTTTAGGCTGGCGCCCTTGGCAGTCTTTCGGACATTACCCTTCTTCTTCCTGCACTTTGCGATAGCTTGACTGGCCCTCGCTGAAGGAAATTTCTTATAGCTGGCCTTTACTTTCTTGTAGCATGCGTCCTTTGGCATCAGCGCCTGCTCTTTGTCCCGGCACACTTCCAGCGCTTCCTGGATAAGCGTAACGGGCTATTGGGGTTCTTAGCTGCCTTGGGGCTGCGCTTCATCTGACCAGCAGACCGAGCACAATAGGAGTCACCCTTCTTCGTGCCGGGCCTGACACGAGGGCCACCGCCTTTGGCTTTACCAGCCTGACCGTAGCTTACTCGCCTCTTGCGGCCAGTCTTCTTGTCTCTATAGACTTTGACTTTGGCTTTGCCTTTTGCAGGTCGGGGCATCACTCCCTCCAGGAAACATCAACGCTGTCCACGGTCACAGTACCGGCATCCGTCTTGTAGAACACGTAAAGCTGATCCGAGGTGCTTCGGAACAGAATCGACAAGTCATACACTGCAGCGCCCTTCGTGGCCGTCGTAACGCCGATGCCCAGCGTAGCTTCTGAACTGGGAACAATAATGTCGTCCCCATTAGAGTCAGTGCTAATCTGAATGCTCAGCTTAGTGGCCGAGGAGATGCTGCTCACCTTCACCGTCACAGCACTAAGAATAGCGCCCACGGCTGCCGTGTTGCTTCCACCCCGAAGCTTGATCGCGGTCTTCTTGGCTCCAGCGTAGCTCGTGCCCACAGCTGCTACTGCGGTGCTGTCTGAAACCTGATGTACAAAGTTTCCTGTCTTCGCCATTCTTCTTCTCCTTCCTGGCTGTAGTCACTATAGCAGACTTCGGTGGCCAGTGACTCTGTGTATATAAATTAATGGCCCACTGGCCACTACTGAGTAATGACTCCCATGCTGGGATAATGCTGACCGTCAAAGCAAACGACTGCAGAGGGAAAGGGCGCAGTATTTTTGCTGTCCCCAAACTTTACGCGACCCTTAATGAAATAAATGGAGCGCGCCTTCATCACGTAGTCGTGCCAGTACTTCGTGTCTGTTCGTGCTGGGATCAGCGCAATGACCTTGGTTTTGTCCTTCTGCGACTCTTCGTGGGCTTTCTTGATCCAATCGGAAATGCATCGCCCATAGGGTGGATTCATAAAGACAGTGTGGCCACCCCAGTCTTGCTCTAAGCCATTCTGCTCGATGGTATAGAACGTCCGGCACTTATGGTTCTCCTCGGTGCTGCAGGGGTCCAAAGTAAATGGCCCAAACAGTTCGTTGAGCCGAGAATATAACGAATCTGGTGTAGCCCACTCATTGGTCTTTGAACTGAACATTACATTCATTACTTTAAGCCTCCTGCCATGGGCTCAATTTCCTTCAGCATCTTAATCCGCTCTCGCGCAAACTCAGCTTCCTCAGCAATGGGCTTTGGTATTCTGAAGTTCTTGTGCAAGCCCGACATGTACATCAATGGATTGATATCGCCAAAGCGCTTTAGCTCAAGCTCATCACCCACTCCAAGCTGTGCCATCAACGGCCCATAGCTCATCAGGTTTCGATGGAAGCCAAAGAACGTGGCCGCAGCATTCGCGTGAACAAACCTTTTGCGCCCTTCTGCGTTCTTGAACTTGTATTGAACCTGCTCGCCATCAATAATCTCAGAGACCTCTCCAGGTCGGCGTCGCTGACGCTCAACAGGAACCAGGTTGAAGTACTCTTGGAAGAATGGCCACATGCCTGTTGACTTCAAAGCCATCAGCTGAGCCGAGGACAGCTTACCTTGCTCGGCTTCTGGGCTGGCCTTGAGAAGCGAGAACACATCTTTGGCCTGACTGCGAATCGCTGTGCCTTCAGTAAACTGAGTCCAGGCTGCCTGACCCAAGCTGTTCTCACGAGCAAAGGTATTCAGCATGGTATTGAACACCTCAAAGGCGGGAACGCGCATCACGCCATGGCGAGTAAGAGTCTCCTCGTACCCTTTGCCCAGGTGCGACAGCAGGTAGTTCTCCAAGTACTTGGGGTAATACCCTTTGACTTGATCCGAGCGCTGCTGCTTGTCTTGCAGAATCATGAGCCGGCGAAGGTTAGCACCCGCTCCTGGTCGGGCAAAGGCCTTCATCGTCTCAATGGTCATCTGACGTTGGAAGCTGTAGAACAAGATGACTTTAGAGATGTACTGCTTCTCAAAGTCCGACATGTCGCCATAGTCAAGTAGTGCACGCCGAGCCAGTTCTGCTGACTCTTCCATCGTGTACCCGTTCGCCAGCGACTGCCTAAAGATCCCTTTGCGGTACGCTTGGTCAGTCTGAACAGCCAAATTGTTCCAGACGTTCTGCTTCTGGGGCATCATCCAGCGCCCAAGCTGACGCCCAGATGATGCTTGGTTCCACGCCTTGTCAGCCTTAGCGGCCCTTAGAACGGAGTCGTAAACGTTCTGATGAAACTCCATCGTGTTCAGGTCTCGGTTGGCAACGCCCAGGTCTACATACATCTTGTCGATTTCATCAGACGTAAAGACCAAGCCATCCGGAGTCCTGACGGCTCCATTGTCAAACGCCCTGCCGCCGGTCGCAGAGTCAATCAGATTACCAGCCCTGGGACTAACTGCTCGAAGCGCTTCTGCCATGCCCTTTGGAAAGCTGGTCGCTGTATTAATCAGGTTAGTCATTGCCATGCCGGGAACAGTCACGGCAGCAATAAACGGCTGTGAAGCTACGTTAACGGCGTGGTAGGGAATATTAGGAAGCGGGAACCCGCCAAGCAAACCACCTACAAAGGCCCTGCGGAATCCCTCTAAGATGCTCGCGGCTCCATCGAACACATCTTTGCCGGCAGAGCCAGTGTCCACAAAGGGCTTGAAAGTCTGAGCCACGTTGTTGGTAATGCCTTTGGCCACCATACTCTTCAAGACATCTGATATCTCTGCGTCGACAATGCCCAGCGCATTCATGCTCTTAATGATCTGGGAGATATCCTTAGTAGCACTGTCAAACTGAATGCCTTTAGAGCCCTGGAGCGCCGGACCTTTAAACTGGTCAGCTACCTTCTGAATGTTGTCAATGCTTAGGCGGGCCTTGCTGAACTGGAACTGAAGCTCAGAAAACAGCAGTTCCTCCATCACCGTTTTCGCATCAGACCCTGGCTTCACATTATCTGGCGCTGCCTTAAACGCATCGCTGGCGTCAGATATACCCTTCTGAACCTGCGCTGCATCAACGGTAAAGCTGTCCGGGTGAATGCCGGCACGCTTCATCAAGTAGTTAATGTAGCTGCTCATCTGAGCTTCATTGCGCTGCCCAGACTTAATCAAGCCAGACCGATAGAACCTTTGCCCAAGCTGATAAGACATAGAGTCAGATGGGGCTGGAGCAGGAGCGGGAGCGGGTGGCTCAGGAGCGGGTGGTTCCGGCGCTGGTGCAGGNTCAGGTGCGGGCGCAGGCTCCGGCGCTGGTTCAGGAGCAGGTGCAGGTTCAGGAGCAGGTGCGGGCTCAGGTGCGGGCTCAGGTGTGGGCGCAGGCTCCGGCGCTGGTGCTGCTTCTGGCTCTGCCTTAGCAGCTTTAAACTCATCAATCTGCTTGATAATGTCAGTATGTTGACCCTTTCGCACATCATTATGAAAAGCAGAGTTAACCCAGTCTTGCGCTACAAAAAATGGCCGTGGAAGAGAAGAGTCGGTGGACCTGAGAGCATCCGCCACAATGCCATGTACTGGATGAGTCCACGCCGAGGTGCCCTTTCCATCTTTGACAACACCTTTCCAGTTGTCAACCCACTTAATTGGAGTTCCTTCAGGATATTTCTTTTTACTTGCTAACGTTGTTGCTCCCCTGTTTGGAAGCTCAGACCCATGATCAGCGCGCCATGCTTTGTGAAACTCTTCCCAGTTGTAAGAAGTCTTCCAGGCTGCTTCTCCCGCCTCGGTGCCCAAAAACTTAGACAGCGACCGCAGAATAGCTCTGTGATTTTCTCTGGTGGCATAGTCTGTTTCTTCACCCAGCTTGCGGCCTTTTTGAGCGTCAGGCTCTAAAGCCAAGAACTCGTCGATAGCTGATTTGTATGATGCCGCAGGTATTTCAAAGCTCAGAATATTTTTAAACTCGCCCTCACCCTCGGTATAAACCATTGGGATGTCTTTAATCTCCCAGTTTCCAGTAGCCTTTGAAAGATCGCCAATGTCTCTCTCTTTAAAGCCTTCTGAAACAGTCCTAAGAAACTCTGCAGGCTCAGGAACTCGACCCGGCTCGACTGTTGGTGCTGCTTCTGGCTCAGGTGCTGCTTCTGGCTCTGGTGCGGGCTCAGGCTCAGGTGCGGGCTCAGGTGCGGGCTCAGGTGCGGGCTCAGGCGTAGGCTCTGGTGCAGGCTCTGGCTCAGGTGCAGGCTCAGGCTTTGGCGCTGGCTCTGGCTCTGCAGTAGGTGTGGGTTCAGGCTTGGGCGCTGTCGCCGGCATTGGGTTTACTAAGTCGTCTACCTCTTCGCCCTTGAGCGTTCTGTCCAGAACACGCTGAAGAAGAATGCTGCCGCTATAGCCTCTTGAGCCTGTCAGCTTGCCTGTGTACTTGGCTGGCTTCTGAGATGCCAGCGAGTCATCACCTCTTGGCTTCACCAAGGACTCTTCAATAAACGTCCTGATGTCTCCATCAGCAATAAGCGTAGTGGTACGTCCATCAATCTCATCCAGGACTGCCATGACCCGCATATTCACCAAGAAGTTCTTCCACGTGGCAATGTTAGGGAACATCTCATTCAAAGCTTTGACCGTCATGACCTGACCCTCGTCAGACATGTCAGCATCCTTGAGAGACTGCATCTTCGTTGCAATCTCCTCGAAGCTCATTGGGTTAGCCACAAACCTGTTGCCCTGCTGAGAAGTGCCAGGCATAGACATCCACTCAGGAATATCAGTCACCTGAATGTTGTCTTCCATAATGCCGGAACGCAGGAGCTCCTCACGCATGACTGATCTTCGCTGTGCCTCCAGGACGGTGCTGGTAAGCGCCAAAGCTCTCTCGGGCTCAGACAGCTTTGCTGATGCAGCAGCTAAACCTGGAACCCTGGCAGCTAAGCGAGAACCAGCGCGCTGCAGCGGCCTGCTAATAAGCTCAGCCACAAGGCGATTCTCTTGAGCCATCTCGTCTAAGACTTCTTCAGCAAGCTTAATCCGGTTGGTAAATTTACCTGGATTGGGATCGTTTGCCTCAGATATTAATTTTTCGACCTCATCTAAGACATCGTTGACCACACTTGCCATTTCCAACCCTTCTGGCTTGGTTGGATACAAAATGCTCAGATACTTCTTTAAAGCTACATAATCGTTCATTGTGCCAGAAATAATCTCGGCATCAACCTGCTCACCCATCCACTCTTCTACCTGTCTGGCAGAGTCACCTGGGTTCCGCGCTGTAATGCTGGAAACATCTGCTTCCAGGCGCTGGGGTAGCGTGTTGACGCGCTGAATCATAGAGCGCACAGCCTTGGCTTGCCGGCCAGTTAAACTCCGAGGGATCTTGGCTTTGCCTGTTTGCGTGTACTTAGCGAAGCCCATGGTGCCGCGCCGAACATTACGCAGCGACTGCTTAGCAAAATCATCCAGCTTGTCGCCAAAGATTTCCACCATGTCTTGAATGTTCCGAAACCCTGTTGCCTGACGTGACAGCGGGGTAGCAGCGCGCAAGCGTACTTTGGTCTCACGAGGAAACTCAACCAAGCCCTTCTGCATGTCGCTGTTCTTAAACAAGGTGCTGGCTGCGGAATCATGAATAATGCTTAGCTCTTGCGTCGTGTATGTATCGTCAGCCACCCCAGCTTTAATCTTTCGAGCAAGCTGCACGTCCTCCGTAGCTACAGCCCTGGCCAAGTCATCCTTGTTCACATAAGTGCCGTCGTCAGCGCGCTTAATGAGCGACTGAAGCTCCTTAATGACTTCCGTATACTGCGGGCTTCTTCGCACCTTGTTGGAAACAGCCAAGCCGGACAACGGGGCCACCATGGTCCAGCCATTACGCAGCCCAGGAATATCTGCCAAGTCTTCTTGAATCCTGCTGCTCAGCAAGCTTGTCAGCACATCATCCTTAGCCTTCGGATCTGCCAAGACCTTGAAGACCTCGTTCTGGACGCTAATCATGTCGCCTTTGACAACAGAATCCAGCAATGCCTCAGCGTCGTTTGAGGAGCGCGCTGTAGCTCCAATGACCGCTTTGTAGAAGTCCCTGCCCTGCATGCCACTCAAGAAAGAGTCAGCGGCTGCTGACATGGCTGCCGGGTCTTGAGAAGTCAAAGCATCCATGTCTCTGCGAAGCGCAGATAAGTATGAATCATACTCCGACATCTGATTGGCAGCGCGAGTCTCTAAAGAAGTCCTGGGAGCCCCTGGTNCAGTGGTCTGCTCTTTAAGCATGTTCCTGGCGGTTGATTCTGCCAGAACATTAATTACATCAGACACCTCACGAGTACCAGCCAAGGAGTCCGTGACATCCAGCCCTTCTGACTGCGCCCTGGCCAATGCCTTGCCGTATCGCTCGACCTGCATCTTCTGAGCTACGCGAGTCATCTCATCTAAAGCTGAAAACCCGGTGCTGCGCTTTACCAACGCTGCCGGTCCACCCAGCCCTGGCATTGCTACTGCAATACCCAGACCGCCCCAGAATGAAGCAGTCTTGGGGTCCATGCCCGCTGCATTAAACGAGGCCTCCATCAACGGCGAGTTAATCAGGTCATCGCCGTTCCATTCACCCCGCGCAATGCTGTTCGCAAAGTCACGGCCCACACTTCCAATGCTCGGACCTACACGTCCGGCCCGACGCTCACCCGACAGCGACGTACCAATGCCGGCACCAACGCCTGCACCAATGGGACCTGCAACTGCAAGTCCTATTGCTCCACCCAGCGCAGCACCCAGCGGAACGCCACTAATCATAGACCATGCAGATGAGTTAAACTCATTCATGGCTTTAATAAAGTCACCCTGGATGGCGTGAATCTGCTCAGCCTTCTGTTCTTCCGTCATGTTGGAAGCTTGGATGCGCTCTACTTCGCGCTCCATCTCCTGGCGCTCATCGCCAGTCATAAAGTTCTGCCACATCTGGTGGACTTTGTAGTTCATGTCGTCGGGGTCGCGTGGGATGGGGTTGCCCATCTCATCAGTGCCAATAGACTCAAAGCTCAACGCCTCAGACAGCGGAGCAAAGACCATACGGTCCAGGGTTCCAAAGATGCTGCGGACTGCAGCGCCACCTACATTCTCAATAATCTTACCTGACTCATCAGGCTCAAAGAACACATCCGAAACAAAGGAGCCCAGGCCCGCCATGTTCGAGCGTGCTTCTTTAATGGCCGGTACGTTGCTGGAGGCAATGGGGTACAGCGCGGAAACCATGTTGGCGGCTTCTTCGTCACCCATGTCCCCACGTGTAGCCTCAAACAACTCTTGAGCCTGCATCATGGGAGCTTTGTCTTTCAGCGAAATATTAAACGCGTTGGCAACTTCCAAGCGTTGAGTCTGAATGTCACGCTCTTCTTCGGGCGTATACAGCGACTGGCGTCGCCATGAGTCCACCAAAGCATCCACGGTGCCCGTGGCCTGCCTGCCTGGGTCAGTGTACTTAGCGATGCCTGTAATGGGCATCCCGCCAGGAGTAGCGCTCTTCTCACCATAGCCAGCAGTGCGCCTGCGCTCCGCTATGTTGGCTGCTCGCTGCTTAGCAACATCCGGGTCTTCACCAGCTAAACGCATGCGCCCAGCAGCGCTGGCCTCAGCTAAGCCAACACCAACCTCACTGGGTCGCTCTCTAAACTCAAAGATGGGTCGAGTGCCACCAGGAAGCGTTGGATCTCTTACAGGCTCCTCTCTTACGACCGCACCTTTGGATGAAACACCAAAGTAATCACTCAGGCGATCATCTAAACTTCTTGCTGTTTGCGGCTGTGTAGCTTCAATCTCAACGGGAGCACGCTGCTGTGGTTGCGCCAAAGCAGCCAACTGAGCGTCAATGTAGGAGTCAATGTCTACACGGCCTAAGAGAATGTCATCTACACTTGCCACGCTTACTCCTGGTAGAAGCTTTGCTTGTATTCCAAGTCTGGATTCAATGGAATAGTGACGGGCACACTTTCTCCAAGCCGCTCTAACAATAACCGATCAGCCTCAGCAGCCTCAGCTGCCCGCGCAGCAGCAGCGCGCTCGGCTCCTATGATGTTGGCTCTGTTTACAAAGTCCCCAATAGAACTACCAACAGAACGCGCCATCCCAGCATAATCCGGCGTTTCAAACGGTGGATTTTCATAAGCTAAAGTTGCCTTAGGGGAGACAGAGTATTGTTGATTCAAACGAACCGCTTCCGCACCTGCATCTCTGATACCAGTGCCTAAGTTATAAAGAGCAGGGTTGAACGTTTTTCTGCTTAACTTGTCTAAGAGCGTCTCTCCGGGAAGGTAACCAAGCGCATCTTCTTGTTGCTCAATGCCAGGATATGGACTCTCTGGCTCAGGATACATCTCACCACGCATTGTGGATACAGAAGCATATGGGTTTACTTGTGCTGCAGTCATTGGCTGCCCACCAGGGGATTCACTGCTGTCTACTTCCTGGGCAGGACCATCTTCGTAAGCATTCTGCGCCGCCAGTTCTGCGTCTACAGGCGGTCTCGCTGAGTTAGCTATAATAGCTGCAGAAACTTCTGCCTGCTGATCAACAGGCACGCTCGCTACAATCGCATCAATCTGCTGCTCAGCATCTGGATCACTCAAGTCTACCCTAAGGTTCTGCTCTCCAATGTTTTCCAGCGCAGTGCCAGCAAAGCGTTCCGACGAGGGTCGGTTGGCTCGTGCGTCTGCCAGCGCCTGGGCAAAGCCTTTGCTCAGCCTACGACTAAACGGAGATGCGGCCCTCCCTGCCAGCGGCTCATTAATAGGAGCGTAGCGACGGAACTTCTCTGCCATCATCTGCATCGGGTCGCCTGGAGTGCCAAGATTGGCCAAAGTGCTTTCAACACCAGCGCGCTGCTCGAATAGCTCTTCAAGCTCGGCTTGCTTCCTGCTTGGGTCGTAATCAGGATACTCAACATCAACACGAACGCTGGGGCCTTCGTAGCTGTCTGTCTTGCTGATGCTCCACTTTGCCCTGGCATCACCAGTAGGGTTTCTTGGATTCAAGTCTACTGGAACGCCATCAACATAATCCATAATGCTGTCTTGAGTATACAAGCCCGCCCTGGCTGGATTCTTAACATCTTCAGTAAGGTAGCCAATCCAGTTTTGAGACGCCCGAATAGCTTCGGCGTCAGTAATCTGGCCCCTCTGTTGCAGTTGTTTGATTTTTACAATTACTGCACCAGCATTGGCATTCAGGATCCCTTCGTTATCCATTTCTTTGGTTCTCTGAAAGTACCTGTCTGCCCCTGTTGCAGCTAAAGTCTCATCAATAGTCTGAAAGTCGCCTGACAAAAGATTATCGGTCACTTGTTGAATCACCGATGCGCCTTCATCCAGTCTGCTATGAACTCCAGCTTGTGGATGCGGCAAACGATCTTCCTGACCTGCGCCTGTTCCACCACCAGGACCTACACTCCGAGTCGTCCTGCTGGATACTTTGCCCTGGTTGGCCTTCTGTATGTCAAGCTCAAACTTCGCTGCAGATACTGCATTCTCATGAATGTTCTTGTCGATATCATCCCGAATGTCAGCGATGCGATTGTTAATCCGGTCCATCTCATCAATGGCCGCTTTGCGACGAGCAGCAATCACCTCAGCTTGCTGGGCAGCCTCCTTCTCAGAAAGAACCAGAAGCTGGTCCATCAGACCCTGCTGCATGCCCAGGTAGGTGGTCTTGTAGGAGTCCTTGAAGGTAAACGCCATGGTGTTCTCCTATGGTCTTGGATCGCGAGTTCCTGGAACAAATCCTTGGCCAGTATACAGCAATGACCGAAGATAGTATTGCTCCAACTCTTCATCAAGAGTAGGATCGTCCATCGGCAAAACTCTGCTCATAGCTTTACGCATAACAGCTGTTCCAACAGGGTCAGCAACACCGGCTTCTTGGGCTGCCTCTCCGATGCCGAAGATGCGATTCTGGTACTCTTCTAAGAAGTCAGACTGGGCCTGCATCGCTTCTGCGCTCATGTAAGTCTGAGCGGAGTCCATGGCTGCTTGTCCGGCTGCCCTGATGTCTTCCTTGCGCTGCTCATACAATCCGCGCTCCAGACGGCGAATCTCCTCTTCTTCTCTCACTCGCTCAGCTGTGTCGGCCATTGCAATCTGCTGGGCTGCTGCTGCCCTGGCTGCATCTTGTTGCTCTTGCTGAGCCATCATCATGCGTGCTGCCACACCGCTGGAAAGCTGCGTTGGGCTGAGAGCTTGCTGCTGCCTGAACTGAGCAGCAAGTGGGTCTACAACCTGTGACTCCAGGATTCTGCGCTCTTCATCCGTGAGTCCAAGAGCATCCATCTCTTGACGCTTTAGTAGCTCTTCAAGCTCTTTGCGCTGTGGATTCTTCTTGGCTTGAACTGCACCCCGAATGCCGCCAGCAATAGCACCCACTCCAGTACCAATACCAGCACCAATAGCCGTTCCAACACCAGGAACAATAGAGCCTACTGTGCCACCCAGCGCAGCCCCTGTCGCCATTCCCTGCCCTGCGCCACGGGCAACCTCAGCGCCATATCCGTATGCCATCAGATCCATGCCTCCACGCTAACAGTCCAATGTAGCCACTTTACAACAGAAGAGTTGGTTTGACCAACAAGAGCCACTCGCCACACACCTGAGTCTATGTTGCTATTCAGTAGCAAGAAGCCGGAGTTTGGTGCTCTAAGAAGTTTGGCAGCGGAGTCTACTGAGTCTGAGCCGCTTGTAAGAAAGTCTTCTTCGCAAGTCCAAGACATAGACGGACGATAACGCCCGCTTGTCGTTGGAGTGCCGTAGGTGTGCGAGCCAAGATTAGCAGGGAAGGTGCGGTCTGACAGCATAGAGTCTTGCGTCAACACAAGCTCCACCACGCTCTGGCCAATAGCATCATCAGAGTAGGTCTCATGAATATGGTAGCCGAACCATGAAACCAGCACACAACCTGCAGCCCTGGGAAGCGTAAACTGCACAGAGCCATGAGGCATGATTGCATACTGTTGGTTTGGATCTAAATCCCCCGTGCCCACAGGATGCGTGTTCTTGCGGTTCAAGTAAGTATAAACATCCGTAGGGATGGTCTTAATGCGCCCTCCACAAAAGCCGCTGACAAAGCTCATCGTGTTGCTGACGCTGTGGTAATACCCAGGCATGATGTGCTGCGTGTCAACCCACTCCAGCGTGCTCAGGTCGCCAGACACCACCCCAGTGTTGTGGTATTCCTGCAAGTCTTGCAGGTTGCCTTCGGTCTTGGCTTCCGTAAGCACATCGCCATTGTTGAATGTAAAGGTAGGCGAGTAAGCCATCAGACGCTCCTAAGGACAATATACCCAAGCTGAGCATTCTTCTGAACAGTCAGTGTAATCAGGTCGGAAGCATTCAGCAGAGATTCACTCTTACCAGCAGCCGTACTGTCCATCATAACCAGCATCCCCTGGTTCTTGCTGTTGTCCGTGTAGCTGTAGCCACGGAAGGCTCCAAGCATCTGAACCCGCAAGCCCTTCATGGTAATGCCGCTGCTATCGTAGGCTTTGTAGTAAGAGCGCATAAAGCTGTAGCGCTTGTACTCGGAAGAGCCGTCTCCCCAAAAGGTCTCGTAGTTACCTTTCCCGCCATTGCTGGACTGAACCCAGTGGCCAATAGGAATCGTAGCTATGCTCAATCCCTCCGGGCTGGTTCTGGCTCCAAAGTCAAACCCATACCCAGCAGCGCCAAACTGCCCGGCTCCCGTTAGTGCGCCCAATGCCGTTAAACCAGGAACAGGNACCCAAGCGTTGCTTGCATTCTTGTACTCAAGCCAAGACACAAAGCACAGCCCGCCATCCCTGGTCAGGGTCATCATATTGCCATCATTCAAAGTATAGGCAGTATCCTTGATCGTCATCTGGTAGTAGATTCTAAGAATACTATTGGCCGGTACTGTGAATTGAGTAAAGGTTGTCTCCAGTATCGTCGCCTGCACTGTCCTGTCAGCAACCAGCTTTTGATTTACCGCTACGTCGCCAGTGCTTCTGGTCCCGCCTGAGTACTCCACAAACATGCTTGATGGATTGACTTGAGCCACATCAACGCTGGACGCCCTGGCGTTGGCTCCATTGACTGCTGCTGTAGCTGTGGCGACACCAGTAAACTTAGCATTCAGCTCTGTGTGGCTAAGCGTTTGTCCAGGAACAAAGTTGCTATTCGTGATCTTTGACATTAGCGATACCTGTTAATCAGCAGAACATTGCCAGCGTCAAAGTAGAAGACGCACTTGTTAGACTCATCAGATATATTTTCAGCTTGGCCTTCGGTGGGAGTGTTGGTCACAGTCCCTCGCGGGCGAGTAGCCCACTGTAGCTGAATCGACTGCAAGCCCTCAGTCACGGGAATGTCCCCAACCAGGAAGATGGTGTTCCAGTCCATCCACACCTTGAACAAGTCACTGATGACTGCCGTTCCATTGACTAAGATCCGAAAAGACCCCCACCGAATCATGTTGTCTACACCCGGCCAAGAACGAGTAGCCCCGCTAATAAGGTTTGATTGAACCAAGCGAACAACGCAAGAGGCTTCAATCTTGAGCATCCCCTCAGCAGTGTTGAACTCAACAACATCCGAGGTAATATTGCCTCCAGTGTACTGCTCGTACTGCACACCAGGAAGCTGAACAGTAGCATTAGCTCCTGTCGTCTCGCGCACTCGATATGGGTCATTCAAGCTAAAGTGAGCAACCTTGCAGCGATGAAAGCATTCGTTCAGCGTCATGGCTGCGGTAATGGCTCGACCTGGAAGCTGGTCTCGGTCTACGTCTCCGTTCAGGCCGCTCTTCAGCTTGTTGTAGCGAGTATTAAAGGCATCAGCGTCCACGATGTTGTTGGCGCGCATCACGCCCTCATTCCAGCGAAAGCTCATGCCCTGCTCCTGGTGGTGCTGGTGAACTGGCCGGTGATAACCCTGGTGCCAGTCACGTTGTACTCTACAGTGTAGCCAATCAACACAACGTCAGACGATGTGCTGATTTGAAACTGGAAGCGGTTGCACGCCTTCTCAGGAACTGGGAAGCGAACCTCCGTCACCAAACCCTTCTCCCATACGTCTGTGCCAATCACCGCTGTGTCCATCACGTCCTGGTCGGGATGGTCGGCTCGCTGTTGNTGCCTNCTCTCGCTTACCGTTCCCTGGTAAGCATCATCCAGCACATAGGTCATGCTGATGGCGTTGTCTCCGCCATTCGTCAGCACATACAGGTACACATACTTGACGTACTTCTTGACCTCAGGAGCACCAAAGTCCAGCGCTGGGCTATGGAACTTGCTGGTGGGCGCAGACGCATCAACAATGGCTGCTTGGTCGTTAGCCCTGGCAGCATACCCCGACTGCCTGGACCGGCTAATAACAAAGACCCCATACTCGTCTGCAGCGTTGTCCTCTACTCCCTTGTTGTGACCAAACACAAAGTCCCCTTCGGGAGTCGTTGTGATGCTACCAACAGGGAAGTCTCGGCGTAGCGAGAAGCACTGCTTGTCCTGGTGGTACACAATGCCCAGGTTGGGCCTGTCCTCGCCAGCAGTAGGCACATAGAAGTGCGCCTCTCTCCACTTCGGTGAGTATGCGCAGACTGCTCTACTCAGCTGAGCATCGTTGACATCACGCCACGTGTCCATCAGTACATCCGATACCCGGATTACATCGACCTGGGAGCCCCCTTCAAAGCCTCCTGACACCAGATAGATGCCATCCTTCGCGATGAACATTACCCCCAGCCCAGGAACCGATACAGTGGCGTTGGGGCCTACGCAGCCGATGTTGTTGATGACGTTGCCGGTCACAAAGTTGGGATAACTACCAGTGACTGCTTCTACGCTGCGCTCTCGGAATACAAGGAGCAGGTTGTAGTGCGAGTGCAGCGCGGTGATCGCCCCACCGGTAGTCATCCCAAAGTCGATAAAGTCCAGCAAAGCAAACTGGTCTGGCTTACCAGGGTATGACCAGTACAGCCTGGGACCTGTGTTTGCTCCGGACTCTAAGAATAAGCAGTTGTTGAACGAAGCCCCAAAGCGGCTCTTCGGAGCAGGCAAAATCACGCTGTCGCTGTCTTCTGGGGCTAAGGCTCCCATCGCTGTGTCGCTGACATGGTCATAGAAGAGCGTGTCCACGTTGTTGTCTACCTGGGCAACAAAGTAGTAGCTGGAGGAGAACCCGCCGCTCATGTCTTTGGTTCGGTAGATGCGTCGAGCCACGGTGCCCTTGGGTCCCCTGGGAATCTCAATCATGCACGCCAGCGGGCGATTAAAGTCAGCAGCGGTGTAAGCTCCAGGCCAGACCACCGTATTGCTGGCTGGGCTGATGGGCCCTTCCGCGCCGCTCTCGTAGACATACGTCACGCGCCATGCGTACTCACCCTTGTATTCAGTCTCAGCTGTATTGGCGGTGCCCAGGCCGCCCTCCATGCTGGACTTCTTGACGGGCATCTGGACGTTGTTGCCCGGATACCTCTTAGCCAAGTTGGTAGCAATAGGAGCCACTGACCACGCCGAAGGAGGAGCGGGCACACCCTGGAAGCCAAGAGGCAGGTCAGGAGCTTCGCCCACATCAGTCAGCTGAAAGTCAAAGGGCCACAGCTTGAACTTCATCGGCTTGTTCTGGCCATTCAACACAATCAAGTAATCGCCGTATGGGATGTACTGCGTTGAGTAGTCATTCAGGCCCACAGGTGAGCGACCCGTGTCAAGCTCGTAGACGCCAGGGTTGGCAACAGGAGAGGCTAAGTGCGGGCACACCAGCACCAGCTTGTTCTTCTGTGACGTAGGGTCATAGGCATCGCCAATCAAGAACCGCTGCGCTCCCTGAAGCTTTGACCATATGTAGATGCTGTCTACACGCTGCTTCAGCAGGCCAACAGGGTATGTAGTCGTCACAATCGGGAAGTAAGACTCATAGCCAATGCGAGAGTCCCATCCGTTCGTGCGCCTCTCAAAGGTCATGTTCTCAATCAGCTCTGCTGAGTCCGGGCGAGCAGGAATCCGCTCGTCCATTCCAAGAACCAAGGGCGCGTTGAATCGGTTGGAAGTGTTCATGAGTGCGTCAACACAGGCATGGGACGATTGAACATGGTGCCAGTCCTGAAGGGCATCTTCACATAGAAGGCGGTCTTCTGACTCATGTATCGGTTCATGATGTTCTGAAGCTCACGGTCAGCCTTCATCTGGTAGAACTGGGACTGGGCCGTGTTGTTGTGCTTCGAGAATAGCTCCTGACAAGTCCGGTACACCAGATAGATGTGCGACTGAGCAGGAATGAGCGGAACGTCGCTCTCGTCAATGAGCTTAGGCGGCCTAAACAGGTATCGAACCGTTAGGTCGTAGTCCTCGTCTTGGCGAGGGTACAGTCGCAGCCGAGTATACAAGCCATCATTCTCAGGCAGCTTAGGGTAGGTGTTCCTGTCCGTCAGGTAGCTTGGCGTCGTTGCCAGCGTCACATCCAATGTCGCCGTACCCTCACCAGCCTCACCAACGTAATAGAACACATCCGATACTGGGCCTCGAACGTATACTTTCTTCGACCTGCCGCTGTTTAGTGTTTGGTTCAACATTGCTTGAACCTGAAGCTTGTTAGGAGCAGTCAAGGTAGCGAAGGCAGAGACAGGTGACGGTGAGCTTTCCCTGCCCATGTTGATGACGGTATAGACGGCATCGTAGTCCCCAGCATCAGGCACCGCAGCCCCCGAGCCGGCATTGGCAACAGTAGGAGCAAGCGGAGGCCCAAGTACATGAATGGGACTCATATGGATGAAGTCCGTAGGCTTTGACACCTCGTCCAGGTCCAGGTTCAGCGCCTCATCCATGAACATAGTCAGGTACTCAATGGGCTGAGATGCAGCGTCTCCTGGCTTTCTAATGGCCACCGAGAGAGATTGGATGCAATCTTCAGGTAGATCCACATAGCGGTGCTTGACCTTCACATTCAAAGAAGAGTTTGACAATGAAGAGTCACTAACCAACACTGCCGGGGTGTCATCATCGGTGTTCAGATAAGCCACCGTAGCAGAACTAACTTTGGCAATCAAAAACTCTTTATTGTTAGAAGCCGTTGTTGAACCTGCAATCTCAAGGACCATACCTTCCATATAGTCTTCGAAGAACGGGTTCCCGATGGTTACAGAAGCACCAGACAGAGTGACACTCTTGGTTCCGCTCAGCACATCTTTGTAGGCTGGGACCTTGACGGTCTTCTGCGCGAACTGGAAGGGGCGCTCCCCGAACATCTCCAGGTAAACCATATTGACGATGTCGCGAACTTCGTTCCGGTAGCTGGTCAGCGAGGGGGCGTAGTCGAGGATGTTACCGCAACGGTCGATGATTTGACCCAGGTTCATGGAGCGCTCCTAAAAGGAAACCCCCCACCCCGAGGGTGGAGTGGAGGGCCGTAAAGGTAGAAAAGTTCTCAGAACTGCTTGTGCACTACCACGGTAGCTTTACCACCAGCAACAGCAGAAGCGCAATGTGCAGCAATAGACTGCACCGAGCCTGCAGAGTAATCCACAAACTTTCCGCCCTCAGCGCTAATCATTAGTGGAACACCAACACCGCCACCTGAATGGACAAGGGCCGTGCAAATACCTGCAATGCAAACATCTACACGGTCACCTTCAGCAGCAGCGGCCTCAAGAGCAACACCAACGAAGCACTTAGAAGTAGCAGCGTCAGTATCAGCCTTAATAACNCTCATCATCTTTANCCCGTCAGAGGTCTGAAGAAGGTCGAAAGCAACGGCATCTCCAGCCACAATAGCAGCAGAAGCAATGAAAGTCTCTACCTGACGACGATTGCTTTGTGAAGCTTCACCTTCGCCAACGTTAGTCTCATCTTTGCCGTAAAGTTTCTGAATAAGGTTGTTAGTAGCCATCGTTTACCTCCTCAGGACTCAGCGTTGGTGAGAAGACCCTGGGAAGCCAAGTGGTCGGTGACCATCTGGCAGCGGGTCATGATGTTGGCGCTGCGAGAAGCATAGCCAGTCACGGTCTCGAAGTCGCCCATGCTGAAGTTAGCATCGGTATCAAAGACAAGCTTGATGAACTCAGTGTTCAGCATGTACATCGAAACCTCATCAGCACCACCACCAGCATTCAGGGGCAGGAAGGGGTTGACATACATCTTGGCACCAGCGAAAGCCAGCGCAAGCTTGCCACCGTCCTGAGTATCCTCAGGCATGTAGCGAGTGTTCTCGAACAAAGCGCCCTTGTAGTGACGATAGCTTGCAGGAGAAGCCATGATCAGGTTGGGAGCGCCCTGGGGGGTGAAGTTCTGGATGTCGATGTAAAGCTCAGTGAGCACATCCACAGCTGCAGTCGTACCACCGAATGCACCACCAGCGTTCTTCACTTTGTTGTTGAACTCGCTAAACGTGGTCTTGCTAAGCCCACCAACCGTACCAGCGGAGGTGTTGTTCAGGAAGCCAGTCGTTGAGCCACCGGAGCCGGTAACACCGTTAAGAGTGTTCAGCTCAGTCAGCACCGTCGAGGTGTTAGCGATAATCTGCTTCTCGAACTCACGCTGAAGCATTCCCATCACGCTCTTGAGGCGAGCCTCAGCGATGGAAACAATGGCGCGCTCGCCCCTGTTGCTCAACTCCTCCTTCTTCGTAATAACGATGGGAGCCAAGAAGTCACACCAGTTGTAGGTGGCGTGACGAAGCACATCGCTGACAGCAAGATTCACAGGCTCATAGCCCGTGGAAAGCTGAGTAATCTGGGAGTGCTCAGCGAGAATCAGGGGGCGGTCGATTTGCGTACCGCCATCATAAGTCTCGACGCCGCCACTGGAGCGCACGTTGTCCAGGAAGGGCACTGCCTTGAACAGGTTGTCTACTTCGCGATCAACAAGAATCCGCAGAGTAGACGATAGAAGATCATTGGAAATAGCCATGATCGGGTCCTCTCATCTAAGATTTGTCTTGCTGGGGCGAAGCATTTGACTTGTCCATTCCTGGGGTCTCCGCACGCTTGTCCGGCTTACACGTTCTACATCATTTCTGTTTGTTCTGCAAGAACTTGTAAATCTCCCAGGCTCCACTGGACCGAACATTCTGCGGCACGCCAGCATTCCTGCTGCGGCTCAGCCCGCCCACCTTCAATCCAGCAGCCCGCGCTGCCTCGCGATACTTGGCCAGTTCATCCTTCTGGGTTTCCATCTTCGAAGACAAGCTGCGGCCCTTTACCAGCCAGTAAGCTTTTTCCAAGCTCAAGTTCTGGTCCGCCTTTAGCTCTTTGGCGATGTCCATCTTGTAGTCTTCCAGGTCCGGGTGGTCCGTCTTGAACTGATGAAGCGCCATCTTTCGCTGCTGCAGAGTGTACTCTTGCTGCATAGGCTCAATCATCTCGTTGAGTCGCCGAGCTACCTCTTGCTCAATGCGCTTCGCTACGCTCTCCTCCTGCAGCAAGTCAATCTCAACATCTGGAGCCTGGGCTTTCTCTTTGATGCCCTTAGCAAAGTCTGACTGCAGCAACGCATTGCGCTGCGCCTCCAGTTCTGCCGCTTGCGCCTCCAGCACCTTGCGCTGCTCGGCCAGTTCTTGAGTCTTCTGAGTGTAGGACCGCCGAAGGTTGCTGACAAACTTCTGCCCGTCCTCCCCCAAGCCCTGAACCATGGAAGAGTAGTCCACCTTGTGATTCTCTTCCGAGTTCAGGTGCTCCTGCTCCTGCAGCCCCCGCTCTTCTTTGATGGCGTCAATCAGACCCTGGATGGTTGCTTCGCGTTCCTCGCTTCGATTCTGGGGCTCCGGTGGGGTATTATTGGCCGGCTCTGCGGCTGGCGTTTCAGGAGTTGCTTCGGTATGCTGTTGAGTGTCCATTTTACCTCGGTGGCCAGTGTCCTCTTATATATATATACGAAGACACTGGCCACTACGAACGGAGATAGCCTGTGCTTAGCATCGACCAGCTGCAAACGATTCTTAAAAATCACCAGGAATACTGGGAGCATAGAAGACCCGACATGCGAAAGTATCGGGCTGCTTATGAGAATAAATTCTGGGATAATGACTACTACCTCCGCCAGGAGGACGAAGCGCAGATCAACATCCAAGTTCCACTGGCTCATGAGTTCATCGAGAGCTACATCGCGGCTCTGTTTTCTAAGAATCCAGCAGTCGTCTTGAAGCCCGGTTTGCAAGGTCAAGGAAACATCGAAAAGGCCACTGCAGTAGCTAACGATTTCTTGCTGCGAGCCCGCGACGCCATTGAGAGATGCTCACGCCTGGCNTTGATTTATCCACACGCTTACCTCAAGATGATTCCCATCGAAGACAAGGCTCTGTATCGGCGCGTTGTTCCNATTGCCGTTGAGCCATGGAACATCATTGTCGACCGCGACGCTCACTCGCAAGAGACCCAAAGATACATTGGCCACTTCTACTACATGCCAGTGCACGAGGCGCGTCAGAAGTTCAACAAAAAGCTCGAAGGCTCCAACAAGGAAGACTACTTCGAGAACACCATGCGCGAAGACCAGCACAGCGTCTACGAGTATATTCAGGTTCTTGAGTTCTACGACCTGGAGAATGACAGCATGTGCTTCTACTCTCCACACTACAAAGGCGGAGAGAAGCTGCTGGAGAAGGTATCTCCCATTCCCTTCCGAGACTTAGAAGACCGCCCCACCACTCCCCTGGTTCCCTTCTACTTCAGCCGTCTTCCAGACGATCCGCTGATTGGATACGGAGTCATGGAGCGCATCTACGACCAGTGCTTCGAGATCAACATCATCCGCTCCTTCCAAGCTGGCGCAGTCCGCAAGGCATCTCGCCAATACATCGTTAAGAAGGGAGCTATCGACGAGGAGAGCATGGCGCGCATTGCCTCCGGCGTTGACGGCCTGTTCGTCGAGGTAGAGACCGACGACATGGACGCCATCATCCGGCCAGTACCGCACCAACAGCTACCCACCGAAGTCCAGATGTATGCCAACCAAGTCATGGCAGACCGCGAGCACGGTGGAGTCACCGCATCCTTCACGCGAGGCGAAGCTACCAAAGCCACCGCCACAGAAATTGCTGCGCTGGCAGCATACACCTCCAGTGAACTGGGCCGCATGGCACGCTCACGAGACGCCGCCATCGAAGGCATGATCACCCGCTTCCTACCCATGATGTCTCTATTCTTGGACCAGTCCAAGCCCGAGGCCATTCTGGTAGACGGAGTCCCCCAGGTCATTAAACCATCCGACCTGATGGGAGACTTCCTGGTCTATGCCAGCGACATGGCCACCACGCCCATGTCAGAACAGATGGCCAAAACCCAGCTACTGGAGAACGTACCCACGCTCATTCAGCTTGGCGTACCGCCCAAAGAAGTGCTGCAAGAAGTCGTGCGGATGCTCAACCTGCCCGAGTCCTTCTTGAGCGGAGCACCAGCACCCATGCCTGAAGGCAACGTCCAAGGCTTCGAGCAGCCAGCCTCCTATGCAGAGTCACTGGCCAACCCGTCGCCTCAGAACATCGCCTCCATGCTGCCGCTACAAGGCTAAACGCGACTCAACATCATCGCCTCTGCGTCTACTTCCGGCTCTACTTCTGCCGGAATAGGCGCAGGCTCCGGCGATGGCTCCGCAGGCTCGGCCCCAGGAACAGAAGACTTCAAGAATCTCTTGAACCCAACGTCCTTTGCCAACGCTTCCAGCCGTCCTGCCAGCATCATCAGGTCCTGGTCGTCGTCCATCTGCGACAACTCGAACCGATACTCATCCAGACCACTCTCCGCTGCAGCGGCCATTACCATCCTAAGCTGACGAACAAACTCCAACGGTAGCAACCCGTCAATAGACTCGTCGAACTCCGGATAATCCTCCACCTCAAACATTGGAAGCACACTATTCAGTGCATCCACCAAAGTATTCAGCCCCTGGATGCTAAAATCCCCATCTGGAGCGTCTTGAGACAGCGCATTGTCCATCTCCATCCGCTCCACCTCCATCATCTGCATCAGCTGCTGCTCTTCCGGCAATAAAGCCATCATTCACCTCCAAGAATTCGCTCTTGATTATACACATTGGCCAAAGCCTCGCCCCGAGACATTCCAGTTGACTCCAATCTGGTCATCTCGGCCACATCCGCCTCGTGCTGGTGAATATCCCTCTCCTCTTTCTCCAGCCGGTCATCCATATAGTGCTTGTCAAAGTCCCCACAGTGCACAAGACCCGCCTCGCGCATCTTCTTCTCGCGGTCCATTGAGTTCTCAACGTACTTTCCCAGCCCCATGTCAAAGTACCCGTGAGAATCTCCCCACCTACCGGGCGTAGCCGCAATCAAGCTCATGCAGCGCACAGCCATTCCGCCACATCTGCAGGTAATCTGGCCCGGAACATGGTTCACACGGAACAAATCCTCGGACTTCAGACCACATCTCCGACACTTGTACTCAACCAGCGGCATCTAACCTCCAAACTTTCACCAAAATATGCGGCAACTCACCCTTCGCACAGTACTGCTTCGTGACCATCGCCTTACAAACCTGCCTATCGTCATTGTACAGGCCCTTATTCAGACCGTCCATGACCACTTTCAGGCAGTTATCCACGTCAGGACGCTGCCGACTGTATGGACACCATCCTCTTCCTTCTCCTTTCGACCCATAAGGACGCCTGCACACCATCTCCACTTGTATTGCTATCGGACCACTAACCAGTTCAAAGTCCTTTGGCTTGCCCAAAGCATACATGCACGCCCTGAGGACCCTTCCTTCGTAGTGACGAGTCCCTGCCGGTGTGTACACCTTGCCTGTCTTCGTCATCCTGGGACGACTCTTCGTCCCTGGGTCTCCATCCACTCTAAACTCAACTAACTTCTCCATACTACCTCCAGTTTTTTGAGGTTATTGTGGGGTATTTTTTGGGGTGGGGTAATTTTAAAAGTTGGTAGGGGTGGTAATATTGGGGTTTAACAAAAATCCCAAATCACTTTGGGGGGTCACCCGGTATTGATGATAGACCGTTCACGCGTTCCGCACCCCGCAAAGCAAGGGGCGACCTCACGGTCCTGTTGGGTGACTGCTGCAAGCCCTCCTTCGTCGGGGGCAATCACCCACCACGACCGTGGCTCGCTCTTGCTTTCCGGTGCGCGTAAGCGTGAACGGTCGTTCACGGAGGTGCATGGTGGGTAGGTGGATCTGGGAGGGTGCGTAGCCCCCCAGACCCGAGGGGGGAGCCTATTCCAAGACCCACCCGTGCAAGCCCAGCCGAGCAAGCTGTCCTCCCCACCCAGGAGTCAGCCCCTGAAGCAGGAGAGGATGTACCAGGATGGTCCGACCACCCGCCCGAGCCGCAGCCCTGACGAGTGACCAGCTGCGGAGTCCCCTGGGGTGCGCCCGAAGGGTCATAACGCACCCCCGGTCACATGCCCCCGGCTTTCATCAGACAGAAGTGTCAGCCCTCGGCCGCACTCGACCTCGTAAGAGGTAAGCTCTGGATCATTAATCAGGCTGTCAAGCGCATCCAAGAACTCGCGAGGGGTCTCAGTTAAATCGAAGTCACGGGGAGGCTGACCTTCAACATAAAGGGTAACAATCACTCCGCACCTCCACGCTGAGCGATCCACAAGGAAGCTTGGAGGCTCGCGCCCGAGTCCTCCAAGAGATACGAGCCGCCGACCCGACTGGCCGCCGCAATGCACAAGGCATGAACCCTAAGCGATGGACGCCCGGCCGGGTCGACCCCGAGGATATCAAGGGTGTCTGCACCGAGGGCGCAAAGCCAGCGGTGCATATGTGTGTCGTGGCACCAAAGCGCCAACGTACGGCTATGCCCGTGGGGGAACTTACCTGCCGAAAGGTTGTAAGCGAAGACTCCAATCTTCGGACCAAGTCCCCAGGGGATCTTGCACTTCATCGTCTGAGCTAACCCGGAATGGCTCCCAGGCTCCATAGCGTGCATGTCCTCCAGCACCCTGACTTTCTTCCAACGGTCCCTGAGACCGCGACCCTCGGACCATCTATCATAGGTGGAAAGGCGCACACCGTTCACGTAATGGCCGATCCAAGAGTGGTAGTCTTCCATATTCCTCTTCCAGCTTGAACGCTGGGAGAGGATACCAGCCACAGCACCCCGCAGCACCAGGGGGACCCGCTTGACTTTATCCCGGGTCACAGTCTCACCCGCTGGGGTAGTCACCCGTTCCCAAATGGGGGCGGAAATCTCCCGCCGAGCATCAGAATACCAGCGCGCGCCAGCTTCCTGGGTCGACTCAGGAAGCCGGTCCCAAGCGCACCCCATACGATGGGCCAGAAGGCTCACCTGCCCCTCATCGATCCGGAGACGCGGTCTCTTCCACAACTCCAAGACCTGAGGGTGGGAGAGGAGTCCAAGCTCTTCCACGTTCCGCACGTAGGGGTTCAGGATGCTCAACATGCTGCACCTCCAAGGGTAAAGCGCGCGCTAATCATTCCGACGCCAGGTGCGCCGATATCGATCGCACGGCTATCACAGCCTGTCCACAATTGCCGCCTATCAAGCAGCTTTACAATCAAGCTGCAGAGCCCTGGAGCTACCTCAATTCGGGGAGCCAGCAGACCCTCCTGAGCCATCCTGGTAATTCTGTCCTCAAGCGCTGAGAAGGAGCTGATGCCCTCATCACTTGCCTGTAGCGTAATTCTCATAGTCGTGTACATGGTCTCTCCTATTCCCCCTGAGCAGTTAACCGACGAGCCAGGGGGTAGGCTCGTCGGTCTGGTTAGTTATCGGTCCTACTCCTCGAAGAGCCGATAGAACATGCAGGGAACATTCCCTGCTTCAAGCTCAGCATCGAGCAGCC
>FUFK010052684.1_pt1 | contig 36328 bp, 42 predicted proteins | sample 1021851 | NCBI WGS metagenome assembly FUFK01 (sample SAMEA51879418, study PRJEB19060) | metagenome | reverse complement strand
TTGTTAAAGCGTTTCGTTCTGTAGTTGTATAAGACTTTAAATTTAAAGGCACTTGCATAGCAACATTGTTGCCAGATACTTTTGATATTGTGTTTACTTTTACATTAGCCATTAGATAACGACCATTGTACCAGAGTTTGTCACTGTTCCTGTGATTGTTATTGGACCAGCTAAAACAGCTCCTTCGTTTGCAGCTACTGTATATGTTGCAGCTTGTGTTTGGTGATGTCTAAATATACCACCTGCTGTTGTTAAGGCAATACCACCTTGATTCCAGTCAGCCATATCTGTATTGTCTAACTCGTAGTGTATTCCATTAGCAACACCATCTGATAANGTAAANTCACTATCTCCATCTGTTAATGCAGATGCTGAACCTGATGCTATTTGATTAGGATGTATTTTGTATACAGTACCATCTGTAACATCTTCCATAATAAGTAAGTCATTTGCTGTATCTGCTGTAACACCAGAACCATCAGCTAAGTTAGATGGGTCAACTGTTAACGATACTGCACCAGATGTAGCACCTCCAGCTAAACCAGAGTTAGATGCTGTGTTTACTGCNGTTATATCACCTGNAGNAACAATGTCAGATATTAAAGCTTTTTTAGTAGTGTTATCTGTAACATCTTCTATAAGTATATANTCAGAAGTAGTAGCTGTAACTACACTAGCTGCATTTACATCAACATTTAATGTTACTGTACCAGATGTTCCACCACCATCTAAAGCTGTACCAGCAGTTACACCTGTTATATCTCCTGTTGTAGCTGCAGCCCATTCTACAATACCACCTGAAGATACTTGTAATACTTGACCAGCAGAACCTATACCTAATTTAGCAAATGTATTTGAACCAGATGCATAAATAATATCTCCTGTTGTAGCAGAAGTTAATCCAGTACCACCTGATGTAACAGCTAATGTTGCAGATAATCCTGCAGCTGTACCAGAAGTATTTTGATTACCAGCAGTATTTACACCAGGTAAATCAATATTACTTGTACCATCAAATGAAACACCACCAATTGTTCTTGCTGTTTGTAATGCTGTTGCAGTAGATGCATTACCTGTTAACGCACCTGTAACATCAACTGTAATAGAACTTGGTAATCCTATTGTTAATGTTTGTGCAGTAGCAGCTGTTGTTATTTCATTTGTTGTACCAGCAATTGTAAGAGATTGACTATCTAAGTTAATTGTAGTTGTACTAGAACCGTCACTTACTGTTAAATCATCATCTGAGTCTATAGCATCTACATAAGCAGTAGTAGCTACTTTAGTACTATTATCTCCAGCGCTTTGTGTAGTAGCAGTNACACCATNAGCTAATGTAGAAGTTGCAGTTACTGTACCNGTNGTATTACCAGTNACGTTNCCTGTTACATTTCCTGTTAAGTTTCCTGTAACNTCNCCNGTNACATCNCCAGTTACATCTCCNGTTACATCACCAGTGACATTACCTGTNACATTNCCAGTTAAGTTACCAGTNACATTACCTGTAACGTTACCAGTAAGATTAGCTGTAATACTTGCAGGAAGACCAACAGTAAATGTTTGACCTGATAAAGCTACTTCTACTTCATTAGAAGTTCCTTGTATTGTCATTGTTTGGCTGTCTAAATCAACAGCACTTGTAGTAGAACCATCAGATATATCTAAATCTTGTGCAGTTAATTGTGCGTCAACATATGCTTTAACTGATTGTTGTGTTACACCTTTAGTAGCACTATCAGATGCCATATTGTCTTCATCTAAAAATAATGTAGTATTTAATGCAGTACCAGCTTCATTTATTAATGTATCTACTCTGTCATGTACATCAACAAACATTTCTGCCATAGCTACAAATCTTACTTTTGCACCTATAGAGTGTGCATTTAAACCACCACCAAATGTATCAATGTTTCTAGTAGCAGTTAAGTTAACACCAGTTTTTGCTGATACGTATATGTATTCTCTAGTGCTATCACTATCAGGGTCAATAACTAAATAAAATCCTGAACCTGATGAAAAGTCTCCAATACTTGCAGGTGATGCTGCAACAGATACAGTTTGGTCAGAAGAACTTGCAGACAATGCAGATATTAATGTTGATTCGTATGCGTTTTGTAACTTTGTTTCTCTTGCTACCATATTATCCTAAATTACTCACAGCTAGTGTACCCACACCTAGTAACCTTGATATAGATGTTGTAGTACTTTCAGCTCTTACACCTCTTACTCGTATCATACAATATTGCGTGACAGAACCTCTTTGTCCATCTTCTATTATAGGATACTGAACCGATTCTACCACACCTCTTATGGTTTCACTAGGTTCATATAAAATTAATGTAACAGAATCTCCTTCTTTATTTTTTAATGATTGGTATATTGTTTCGCCTAATCCTACAACTCTAAGTCTTTTTCTATTAGGTCTTTCTATTTGGTCAGATAAATTAATAGGTATTGTTACAACTACAAGTTCTGGTCTAGGCAAAGCTCTAATAGCTACTGACCTAAACTCAGGTGATGATGTAAATGCAGTATTAGGTTTTAATACAATTTTAGCATTAACATATCTAGCAGTTCTGTTAAGTTCGTACTCTACACCACCAGTACCTGCAACAGATTGACCAACAAGTTCCCAACTACCGCTATCTGGATTATCAATAGTATCATATGCAGTAGAAATAAATACATCTACTTGTTTACCTTCTGATAGCTCATTATGTTCTACTTCTATACCTACCCATTGTTTTTGTTCTGAAGTAAAAAAGTCAGCATTAGGTAATATTATATAACCTTCACTTACAAATGTTGTAGCACTTTCTTTATATATATCTTTTCCAGCACCAACAATTATAAATTTACCACTAGCTTGTGTAATACCTGTTATTAATGAACCAGTACCTATTTCTAAATCTCTAGCTAATCCTGCAGTAGGTAAGTAATATCTCCATAAATATGCTTCAGTACTTGATTCTTTTATACCCATATAAACACTATCTCTAGTAGCAAACATATGTTTAGGAGATGCATCTATACCTGATATAATCCATTCTTTAATTAATTGTCTATCTGCTAACACATACAAGTCATCAGCTACAGTAAGTTGTGACCTATATAATCTACCTGTATTTGTAGTACGTTCTTTTGTACCAAATAATATAATTCCTTCTGCAGCAGATATACTGTGTACTTCTTCAAAAGGTACTTTTGTTTGACCTTTTAATGTCATTGTTCCTGAAATATCTTTTATAGAATATATATTTCCATCTGTACTAGATACAAGTACTACTGCACCTGCATCTACTACACCTGTAATATCATGTGTATTTTCTGAAACTATAATTGCTGCACTTGTTTGTAAGTCTGAACTAGACCAACTTTTACCAAAAGGACTTACTGCCCATAAATACTCAGCAGTAGAAGTTTTACCGCTTATAAATAATTGTCCTTTAGCAAACCATACACCTGTTAAACCACCTGCAGATGACATAGCAGTAGTTTCTTCTGTCCAAGTAGATGTACCATCAAATTTAATTAATTCTGAATTACTTGTACCATCAGCAGTAGTAAGAAATAAACCATTACCAAATGCTGCAATACCAGTAAAATTATAATTTATTGTTAAACCTGTTGATACTGCACTCCAAGTAGCACCATTATCTGTTGATTGATATATGTTTGTAGTATCTGTTAAATACAAATTACCATTAGTTGTTTGTGCTAAATAGTTATTACTACCCTGCAAATCATTACTAGAACCACGTACATTTATTTCATCAGTGGCTTTTAACAAATGTATTTTATAGCTACCTTCTTCATCACCATGAAATACATCTATACCTTTACTATCAAAAAATCTTGTTACATCATCTTCTTCACCATTTCTTTTATGTGCTGTGTCTAATCCTTCACCACCACTAAAGTTACTTCTAGAAAATATCTGACCTACGTTTGTAGTAATATCTTCTGGATTAACTGCAAGATTTATATTTTGTTGCGGAAACTCTGCAGATTGTACTGTAAGTGTTCTATCAGGACCAGTAGCTGTACGCATAAGCATATCATCTAACTGTAAGTTATAACCTTGTCTTTTAGGGTTTGTTATTTCAGAAGCTAATGGAACTCTAGGCATTATATACCTGGATTATGTACGCCATTTATAGACACTGATTCTGGGTATCTAGCTCTTAAGTTCTTTCTTGCTTGTTGAGTTAATATTTGTTGATATTGTAATAATGAGTTTCTTATACTTGTAGATGAACCAACAGGATACACAGCAGCAGATAACGATTCTGTTATATAATTTTGTGTAGCCATTGGTATATCTCTACCAGATATAACTTGTGCAGCAACTCCTGCCATAATAATTGGCTCGTATTCTGTTTCTAAACCTACTGATGCTAATGTTGTTGATGAATCTGTAGGTGCTATAAATTTCTTTTTAAAAGTTACATATACAGTATGTCCAGAACCTATATTAAAAAACTGTAAAGCATTTACAACAGATGGTCCTGCTGTATAAGTTATAGTTCTAGATGTACCATTACTATCTGTGTAAGTAAATGGGTTAGGCAACTGTATTAATTGTGTAGATACAGGACTAAATATTGTACCTGTAGAGTCAGAACTACTAGAAAAATCTGTATATTGTGATATAGCTTTTAATGGATTTACTAAATAGTTATAACTATCTTGGTCTGTACCATGATTACCTAGTAGTACATAACCTGTGTCAGCAGTTGTTGTAAGTGTTTCTACAGCAAACAATGTAGGATATAAATTTTCTATTTGGTCTGATATAGCATCAAACACAACTTTTCTAGGAAATGTAGGATTAATTTTTAATGTATCTCCTACACTATGAGACGCAATAGTTGTACCACGTGCAGCTCTAACCACAGTTAACTGTGAAGATGCAGTATTTAACGAAGCAACTTGCATAAGTTCTTCATTAACTTCAATCATTGCTCCTGTACCTAATGCATCTTCTTCTTCAGAAGTTAAATAGGTAGCATCATAATCAATGATTGTATCTGATGATGAGTTAGTTACAGCTCCTTTAAGAACTGTAAAAGATGCTAAATCATCCATTGGTTCAAGATATTCTCTATAAACCCTATCTATAAGGTGTCCTATGTTTGTACTCATAGTAAACCTATAAACTAACTAATATTAAATCTATTTTTCTTTCAGCAGCTTCAGCACTAGCAGATACTAATTTAATATATCCACCTACTGCATAAGCATGTGTGTAAGGGTCTACAACGCACCAGTCATCTACTGATTTGCTAAATGTTAACGCACCAGCTGCTGATGTTTTTACGTCATAAAAGTTTGTACCATCGAGACTATATTGTACAGAAACTGTTGCTCCTGTAAATGCTGAAGGAAACTTCACTCCTGCTATAGCCATTCCTAATGTATCTACTACATTTGATACTGTTGCACCGTTTGCTATTGTTGCTGTTTTTGCTATTGCTTTACTCATATTTTCCTAACTATAGCAGAACTTTGAGGAGGTATTGCTACTCCCCCAAAGTTTCTACTAATTTTTAACTATTAAGCAACATCGTTAATCATACAGTGGTATGAAGGAGGACCGAAGTCGTATCCCATTTCCATGTAGATTGCTTTTGCTACTCTTGCGTAATCATCTTGTTCAACGTCACGAACAAACACAGTACCAAATCCAGGGATATTGGTAAATACTGGTTGTACGAATGCGAAGTCAACAATAAATGCTTTGTTGGCTGGCATAATGTTAGGGTCAATGACCATCATTCCGATTGAACCAAATGGTGTTACAACTGTATCTATGTCGATACCAGCGATTTTTCTATCACGTGGTAAGACAGCAGCAGTTAATGCTCCTGAAATAGCTCCATCAACTGTTAGTTCTTTGTTAAGGTCTAACAATTGTTGTGGGCTAACACAAAGTACAGGGTTAATTAATGGTGCAGAAGCATCATAAAGCCTCTTTAAAGCACCAGCAATTGTATCCCAGTGTAGTTTTTGGTCAGCTCCAGAACCGTCACCAGATGCATCGTTATAGTAAATATTACCATTGATACCTCCAGCAGCGACTGAGTTATTAGCGTTAGCATTAAGAGCTAAGTATTCTGCAAGACCACGCATTTCTCTAGTTCCTGAACCAGGAGTAGTGTTTGCACCGTCTGCGAATGTTCCGTTAAATGCGAACCATTCTACTTCTCTTGCTACTTTTTCCATTGCTAGAGACATTTGCTCTGCAAATTCGTCAACAATTGGATTTCCACCAGCAAGTGCTAGTTTATCTCCAGCTGTAACTGTTCCATCACCATCAGATGAGTTTGCAATATTTGCAGACAAATCAAATGGATTTTGGTTTCCATATGATGCCATAGCTGTGTAAGTCATCTTTACACCTTTATGGAATACCTGCGTTACACCTGTAAACGCAACTCTGTCACGACCTAAATATTCTGTAGGTTGCGCACCTTCTTGACCTTTTGTAGGCTCAGAAGATATTGTTGCATTATCAGCTGCTTGGATTTGCCAGAATGTAGAGTTAAGTACTTTACCTCCGTTTAATCCACCAGTTGCAGATAAGAAAGGTGTTCTTTGACCACCAACACGGAATAGCTCCCCAGAAAAGTTATTAATATTCTGGGCGTAAATTGAATTATTAGTCAGCGAAATTGCTGCCATAATACACCTCCGTTATTATCTTGTATTAAATTATTACTTGTTTTTGTCTTGGTCGAGTAATGTAAGTTTTGCTCTAATACTTGCTTGTGGGTCTCCACTAGCCACTATTTGTTGCAATTGTTCCATTACATCGGTAGGCACTTCTGACTTAGAATTTGCATCAAGTGCAGCTACTCTAGCACGAGCATCATCTTGTGCTACTGGAACTTCTTCAGTTTGTGGTTCTTCCTGAACAACTCCCCCAGCTTCAAAACCATATTCGTCTTTTGCAAACTTTGCGATAGATTCTGTATTAACAGGACCATCATACACTTGTTTTAACGCTTTACCGAAACCTTTGTCAGTTTGTAATCCCAACTTACTAAAAGCATTGTCTAGCTCTTTATCTTTATAAGATGCTAGCTCAGCTTCCATTTTTTTAAGTTGTTCGTCTTTACGTTCAACTGTTTCTCTTAATTGTTTTACACCATGTTCTTGCGGTGCATCAAATTCTTCCATATTGTACCTCCACTATGTCTTTACCTAACAGACAAGACCATAGGCATCTTGCCGCGGTGCTACCTTACCACTTGACCTGTATCTCTGGTAGCTGTAAGCTACAAGTCCATTACTCTACGTATTTAATACAAGCTTCCAACGTAGGCCTGAAAGCCGATTTGCAGGTCTATTTTAGCGGACCACGCAACGCATAAATTTATTATACACTATTAAGTAGTTAATCCAGTAACTTTGTCACCTTTTTTTCTAGAACCAGTTACAAATGCACTTTGTGATATAGCTTCGTTAGCAGCTTTAGTAACTGATGACATAGCATCAATATCACCTATTGCAGCTTCTGTTAATGTATCAACACTAATATTTCTACCTAATCCTGTTGCTTGTGATATAACAGGTGCTGCTGAACTATATATATTTTGAGCTGTTTGTCTTGTTAATCCTTGTTTTCTATATTTATCAAACTTATCAAAATCAAAAGAATAACCTTTAGATGTAGCTTCAGCACCTATTTGTAATGTAGCAATATCGTTATTAAGTATTGCATCTTGTATTTCTGGATTTAATAAACCAGCTAAAATTAATTCTGGTGTTACACCTTCAATTCCAAATTGTTGTGCATACAATTCAGCAACTTGTGGTATATCATCAATTACAGCTTCATACACTGTATTTACACGTGTATCAAACTCTAATGGACTTACTTCATTACTTATCATAGTTTCAAATTGTTTATCAAATGCTTCAGAATATGCTATTCCGTACTCAGATAATGTGTTTTTAAAAGAAGCTTTATTAGACATAGCTTCTAATTCAGTCATAATCATAGTTCCATCATCTCTAAGTAAATAACCAAACATATCTTTATACATAGGTTCTTGTCTTAATAATCCTATTGCAATTTCAGGATTGCCATATTGCACCCAAAACTCAGCATATTTGTCAATAAATTGTTGTGGAAACATTCCAAATAAAGATTTTGCTAATGCAGCGCCTGTTGCAGTAGTTCTATTATTTGTATTAGAACCAAGTTGATTTAAATTAGTATTTACTTCTTCAACTTCTTCTGGAGCTACATAATAATTTACTGCTTTGAATGCATCTTCTGTTGTTCCATCTTCATAAGTAACAGTTTTATCTGCATTGTATCTAACAACACCTGTTCCTTCAAATTCACTTAATTCTGTAGTTTTAGTAGCACCTTTATAAATATCACCAAAATCTCCAGCAATATATTGGTCTACTAAATTTTCATCAACATCTGCATAAGAGCCGCTAGGTAATCTTATTTGTACTAATGCCATATTATTTGTTTCCTCCTGCTCTTATATTATAATCTTGTGTTCTAACAACATTTGCACCACCAACATTAGAACTTCCTCCTAAACTTTTATTAATAGCATTAAAAAAATCAATACTTGTTTTTTCGTAACCTCTATCTAATCCTATTTGTCTAGCAATTTCTTGTTGTTGATTAACATCATTTGTTGTAACCATTTGCAATATACCAGGGTCATCAAATTCAGGTACAATACCCCAAGTATTTTGAGCTAATGATGTTGCATTATTTATAATATTAGACCATGCAATTTCTTTATCCCAGTTGCTATTAAAAGCAAATCTTTCATTTTTTAATTGTTCTATAAATTCATCTTGAAAATTTAAATCATTAACATATTTACCAGATAGTTCATTAAGTCTATCTAAATAAGGTTGATGTAATTGTTTTGGTAACCATGTGTCTAATAATTTTGTAATTTCTGTTTGACCTTGTGTACTTGGAGTTATAACACCTGTAGATAATATTGTTGCAAATTCATCATCTAATTCATAAATAGAACCTGATTGTGTAGCAGCTGTTAATTGAGCGTTTAATTTTTTATTACTCCAACTTCCTTTTGCTACTTGTTCTGCAATCCAATATATAGTATCTTCATCTAAATTTGCTTCTAATGCATTTAACATTTCTTTTACTACAATTACAGTATCGTCAACTAATTGTTCTCTACCCAATGGGTCAGTTGAATATTTGGTAGCAATTTGATATTCATTTTTAGAAAAACCAAGTTGTGTTATTAATCCACTTGTACCAAATAATTTTCCTTCAGCATCTAAATTTAAATTAGCTAACCAATTAACAGGGTCTTCAATTAAATATTCAGTTACAATTTGTTTATATTCATCAGTTTTAGTCCAAGGTAATTCATTCTCTATATTAATTATTGTATTAATCATTGAATCAATTGACATATCACTATCTTGTACATCTGTTAATACACCTGCATTAAAAACTTCACCCTTAATAATTAAATCTTCCCATTGTGATGGAGCTATATATTGAAATCCTTCTATATCATTTGATAAAACACCATTTCTATCATATGTAACATTATCTACTTCAGATATAGTTGGTATATCTTTAGCATCAATTGTCCAATAATATATTTGATTATTTATTTCATACGCTAAATAAAATTCAGAACCAGCTTGTATTAAAGTTGTACCAATAGGTCCATATGTAATTTCTTTACTCATTATCCTCCCTGTAGCCATTTCATATATTGAAATTGAGCTTGTGCTATATTTGCAGCTTCTGTTGATAATTTAGTTTGTTCTGATGCTTTATCATCTATTTTATCTAAAATAACTTCAGTAGGATTTTCAACTTCAAATTCTGGTTTTGGTTTAATACCAAGTTCAACATATTTTGTTACAGGACGTTCTGTAACAGGGTCTATTGTATTTAAAGTATCATAATAAGTATTGTAAACTTCACCAGCTCTTATTGATTTATCTTGTGCTATTAATGCATCAACATATGGTGACCATTTAGCTGCAACTTCATTTATAAACTCTGCTTTTAATTCATCACTTATAGGTCTGTTATTAACTGATTGATAATAATCTTCAAATTCTTGTGCAAGTGTAGTCATACTTGGCATAATATTTTGTGCTTTAATTTTACTTGCAGCTTCTATATCAAATTGTCTTTGTTCTAAATCACTTTGTTGTTGTTTAACATTTAAATACTCTAAAAACCCATTAGCAAATATTTCTTTACTTGTAATGTAATTTGTATTTATTGGATTGTTTGGGTCACCTGTTTGTAATCCTCCAAAAAAACTATTTATATTAGGATGAAATTTATTTGTATCTTTAGCTTCATCTACTTCTGCTATAAAATTTTCTCTTTCTACAGATGTTGGATACCATTTATTATATTGAGTATCTATATATTGCAATGCTTCATTAATAATTGCATTAGTTACTATGCCACCAGTACCGTTTACTTCGTTACCTAGTTCTTCTATTGTTATTAAACCTGCATTTACTGCAGCATCTTGTATAGCCATTAATGCTTGTTGGTCTGTATTTATTGTTTGTACAAAATTATTTACAAAATTACTTGTAGGAAAAAAAGAACCTTCTTTTACAGTTACTGTTTTTGGTATACCATTTTCCATAACTGGATTACCATCTTTATCTGTTACTTGTATAATTCTTCTATCAGGACCAATACTTCTTACATTTCCAGATGAATCAACAAATGAAGTAGTATCAGGTGGAATGTAATTTTGTAATGTTGATATAACGTTTTGTTTAATTGTTTCAGATTCAGCAGGGCTAGACAAATCATATAAAACTAATCTTAAAATATCAGTATTTGCATATTTATTTGGATTTTCATTAAAATCTGCAAAAGTAAATCCTGCAAAATCAGGAGATATATTACGTATAGCTTCTTCTAATTCTGCTCTTTCTTGGTCAGTTAATGCCATTATCCTTCTCCAATAATAGGTGGTTCAGTAATTTGTGTACCAAAGTCTATTTTTTCTGTATTTAATTGTGTATTATAGTTCATAAACTTAGAATCATTAGACATTAATCTAACTATTACATTTATGTATATAGGATAAAAATCAGGATATTGTCCTATTGTGTAATAAGCAGCACGTGCAACCTGTTCTCTTAATAACATAGCATCTTCTGTTTTTGATGTTCTCCACCATTCTGTTGATTTATCATAATCTTCTACAGATATTCTTTCTGCTTCTGACCAAAAATTATCATAAAAATATTTAAAACCTTGACCTGCTTCTGTGCTTTGTATAAATGAATTTGTTCTCCATACATCTCTCATTTCTCTAAATCTAGTTATAGTAGACGGAGTTTCTGTTTGTCCAAATTCATTTCTATAACCAGGTTTTATATCCATTAAAGCATTGTTATAAGCATTAGCCATTAATCTTTTTTCTTCATTACTTAAATTTGTATTTGTTTCTAATTGTTCTTTAAAATTTTTATACATTGAATATCCAGCTGCATTATTAGCATTTACTAAATAATTTTTTGGATTAAGTGTTGCTCTTTCAACTACATCTTGAAAGTTTTGTTCTGCTAATGGATTGTCATACATTAAATACTGTGCTGTATTAGGTGCAGCTTTTAATACATCTCTGTTATCTTTTTGCCATTGTATTACTTTTGCATCATAACTTATATCATCAACAGATTTTTGTTTTTTACTTTGTAAAATATACGAATGACTTACACCAAAAGTATTCATAAATTCTTTACCAGCAGATTGATAATCACCAGCATGTTTTTCTACTAATTTACGATGTTCATCTGCAAGTACATTAATTCCAAACCATTTACCATTTTTATTTTCTAAAACTAATTCGTACATTGCACCTGTTAAAAATCCAAATTGTGTAACAGCTCTAAAAAGATTTAACCATCTACCTTGATGTGCAGAGTATCTCATAATTGCTAAATCTAAAATTGCAGGTGTTAAAACTCCTTCAGGTACATCTATAGGTAAATTATTATTGTCATAATATTCTTGCGCTAAAGAATCTACATTGTAGTTATAAACTTCTTTTTTACCATTCCAATCAACAAATATATCTTTAATATACTTATCTAATTCACCACTTTCTAATAATTTAATTTCACTATGACTTTCTTTTATTCCATCAAATACTGTAATAGTTGAATCAGCTCTCATATTTTCTACTCTGCTATCCACAGTCATATTTTCTAAATTTAAATCATCATCTAAATAAGTATCACTTAATGTTTCACGTATTAAATCTATACCTGCTTTACTTCCTTTTAATGATGCATAAGTTTTTTGTAACCAAGGCATATCTCCCCCTTTAACAGCATCTAAAAAGTTTTCAGGTGGTGGAAATTCTCCAAAAAATTCTTCTTGTAATTCAACTGAAGCAGGTGTTTTATCAAACAATAATTTTGCTCCTAATCCAACAATTGCATTAGTATTTGGAAATCCTTGACTAGCTATCATATTTACTCCTGATGCAAACCCTTTCATAACTATTCTAAAGTTTGAATCATTACCAAATAATAAATTATTAAATGAATTGTTACCTGGCATAAGAAACATATCTTCACCTGTATTTTGGTCTTTATGAAAAGAACCTACTCCAGAATATGTATATGTACCACCTAAAGCTCTAGCAGATTTACCTACTAATCCTGCTTGACGTACAAAGTATGGATTTTGCAAAGACAATTTTGACCATCTTTTACCAAGTTCAAAAAATATTTCTGGAAATGGAAATACATTTCTAAATACTTCTGAAAATCTATGTCTTTCACTTGCATCATATAATATTGATTTCATTTCAGCTACAGCATATCTTGATGCTTCACCACTCCATTGTTCAAAGTCATCGACTGCACCACTTGCTATTTCTTTTATACCTTTAAGTTTATCTATAACTTTATTAGGTATTGCTGCAGATACTGCTTCATTAATAAATTTTGTTTGCACTCTAGGAGTAAACATTTCAAAATGACTTGATATTCTTAACCACCTATATTGTTTAAATACAGGACTTCTATGTAACATAGCTAATGGCATAGTAAGTAAAAATTCAAACTGAGAATCTAAAAAATAATCTAATTTTTGTAATACTTCAGCATTTCTACCAGTAGGTGGTACATCAGGTAACAAACCATATCCAAAATCAAATAATTTTTCATTAGTACCTGGTACTACTTCATCAACCCATTCTTTATAACCATTAATCATTTTTTGTTTTTTAAGACTTCCAAAGTTTTTAAAAACATCTTCATAAGATGGAGCTAATTCTACTTTTTTACCACTTGGTGTTTTTAATACACCAGTCCAAATAGACTCTCTTATTTCAGAACTTCCTGTATATGGAAAAGAATTATCAAACCATGTTTGTCCTTTTTTTGCACCTGATACATATTCTCCATAATGAACACCTGGTTGTGTAGGCATACCTGTTCTAAATCTTATTTCACCTTCTCTTTCTGCAAGATAATTTATAAACTCATCAGTATTATTTTTTAAATTTTTATAAACATCACCAGTGTTATCAATTAAATCTTGAATTAATTTTGGTGCAGAAGGTAATTGTGTTTCTACTCCATTAATTACTACTTTACCTGTAGGAGATTTAGCCCAATCAAATAGTGTTCCAGACCATCCTAATCTTGCTACTATTCTAGATATAGGGTCATTTCTTAATTTTAAATGTGAAAATATATAAGATTCCATAATTTGTGGATTATCAGAACTAACAGGTATGTAATTAATATCAGAAGCATTAAACATATTTCTTGTATCAAAACCATCTCTACCTATATTTATACCTATAGCTTCATGGAATATTTGTGACATTGTTATATCATTAACGTCTTCACCAGAATTAATAATTTTTTCCATTAATTTTCGTAAAGGCGCTCTTTTAGGTAACTGACCATATGAATACAACCAATTAAAATAACCCATAGGATGGTCAAATATGCTGTCTAATTTAGGATGTACAAAGAAACCAATTTGTTCTTCAAACAAAACTCTTTGTGTTAATGATGGTTTTAATATAGCTCTTGGTTTAAACCATTGATTATTCCATTGGTCAAAACCCCAAGTAAAAATATCTTCTTCAACTTTTCTACTAGGTATTTTTAATCCTTTAAAAAACCCTTCTTCTTTAATATTATCTTTAATTCTTTTAAGAGCTTGTGGAGTAATTACACCATCTACAGAATCAGGCATATCTGTAAATACTTTACCTAATGCTCGTTGAAGCATTCTATTATTGTTTAAAGGTGCGCCATTGTCAGCTGCTTCAGATAATTTAGATATAGTTGGTAAAAATACGGTTTCACCTGTTTCAGGATTTCTTATAGTACCACTCCATTGTGAATTAATTTGTCTACCTAATGGGTCTATAATATAATTTTTTAATTGTGTTTCATCATTATTAGCTAAATCTATTCTTCTTTGTACTATATTAGCTCTTTTTTCACCAGCTCTTAAAGCAACTAATTTAACATCAGCTTCACGTAATTTTTTAGCAAAAGCATTAACTGTTTGCACATTCCATTTTTTTATACTTTGAAACTCATCTATTAATCTACTAGCTTCTTTTTTACCATAGCCAATATTTGTTAAATGTCTTACTAAAGTATTGTATGCTTTACTTCTATTTGCGTAAGATAAATTACCTCCTGGTTGTAAAGAAAACCATTTTTTCCAAAAAGGACTCATACCATCAGTAAATTCGTGAAAAAATCCCATGTTTCTTGACAAACTTGATTTACCTGTTTTAGTCCAAGTTCTAAAATCATTGTTAGCTAAAGTTTTATTTATGTCTGTTAGTTGCATTTTCTTTTGTGGTGCTATTAATTTTGTATATGTACGTGTTGGATATCTTGCAACATTATCTAAATAATTTAAAGCTTTACTTGTAGTTCTACCTGCCATACTACCAAAAGAAGGTAAGACAATATTTTTACCTGTTACTTTATTTACAGCTTTACTTATCATAGGTGATTGTCTTAAAGGACTTTCTGTTAACTTAAATGCATCTTGCATACCAGGTAATTTAACACCAACATCACTGTATACTTTTTTAAATAAATTTTCCATCTCATCAACATTGTCTATATTTTTAATTTGTTTTTGTACGGCTTCTGGAAATTTACCTAAAAATACATCACTTGCAATATCATAACTATCTGTAAGTTTTGTATATTTATCTAAATTACCATTTGCTCTTAAACCAGCAGCAGCTTTATCTGCAGTAAAATTAAAAATACCACTAGCTCTACCATTAAATAAACCATATTCTTTGTAATATCTAGAAGTTTGTTTTTGTACATTTTTCATACTCTTACCTAATTCAGGTACAAATTTTCTACGAGCTGTTGAATAATCAAAGGTTGTTAAAAATTCATCAACATTATCAATAGCTTCACCTGTTACTGGATTTACTTTATTTTTTGTAACATAATCATTTACCATTTCTCTTTTTTTGTTTGCACTCCACAAAGATGAATCATCAATAGCATCTAATTTATTTATATTTTTTGTTAAAAATTTTAATTTTTGTGCAAATTTAATTCCTTTAGAAAAAACTAATTCAGGTACTATTCTTTCTGTACCATCTATAAGACCTGATAATTGATTGTACTCATTAGAACCTACATCATAAAGTAATGATGCTTGATATCTACCAGATGAATAAGGTATTTGTATTCCTAATAATTCGTTTTGTGTACGTATTCTTGCTTGTTCATATTGTTCTGCAGCTTCAGGAGTATATATAAATTGTCTACCAGCAAATGCTCTTATTTCATTTGGTCTAGTTATAGCATTCCAATGTATTTCACCGTTAATATTTTTACCTGCAATAGGAACTCCATTATCTTCATAAAATGCTCTTGTAGCATCTTCTAATGAATATCCACGTTGTACTAATTCTGCAACTATAGGACTATCTTCTGCAAATAAACTTTCTGCAACAAGTATATTATCTCTATTGTAATTAACAGGTTTACCTGCTTGTACTTGATTGTACATTTCTGCAACTATTGGAGTACCAGCTATTTTACGTGCTTCATTAGCATAACTTAACCATGCTTTAGTTTCTTCTAACCAATTTCCTTCATATCCTAAATCACTAACTTTTGTTTTTGCAAAATCAATTGGTATATATTGTTGTGACCATTCTTTAGTTTTACCTGTTTCCATGTATCTATCTAAAGCATTTAATTGTTGTGCGTATGCTAAAATTCTTCCATTAAATAAAGCTCTATTGCCTGGTACTAACAAATTAGCTACAGGTATTGCCATACCTAATTTTTCTAATGCATTAAGTTCTTGATATGCTTGATTACCTTCTTTTCTTATTAATTCACCAGTATCTTTATCTTTTACTAATGATGGTATTTCTATAGAACTTCTATAACTTGGTGAATATCTAACAAATAAATCAGACATAGCATTAAATGTTTCAGCAACCCAAACTAAAGATTGTGTTCTACCAAGAATAGGTGCAGATGGTGTTACATCAATAACACCAAAAGGTGTATCTATTTCTCCACCTTCAGGGTCATAATTTTTTCCAAATGCAATTTTTTGAGCGCCATATAAAATTGTTGACAATGCACCAGCTGTAACAACATCTATAAAATTCATTGTCATGTTATCTGCATAATCTTTAGATTGATATTCTTGTTTTACTTCTTCATAATCATTTGCTAATTGTATTTGTTGTTCTTCAATGTATTTATCATTTAAATCAGAAATAGATTGTGAATCTAAAGGCAATTCTTCATCAGAAAATTGTGCTAAGTTTACCGTTATGTCTAGTGGTAAGTTACTAAACATTTCATTAATTGTATAAAATCTATCTACAAATCTAGGATTTTGTTCTAAATAATTATTTATTTGTGCAGATTTTGTTTGTTCAATACGAGCTATTTTTGCTAACTCTTGTTGTTTTATATATTCTACACTCATTATATGTTGAATGGTTTTTGAGTGTTTCTAGTATTCCTTAATTGAGCTATTAATAAACTATTTTGATTTCTTTTTTCTAATTCATCTAACAATAAATCAACATCTTCTTTTAAAAACATATTAACATTTAAACCACCTTCAACCATTGTTCCTTCAGTTGGTGATTCAAATTTTCTATTTGTAGGTGCATCTATATTAACTTGTGGAAAATTACTTTGTTTTGGTAAACCACCAGTAGCAGCTACTCTACTTTCTTCTATTTTTCTACTACCATAATCTCCACCTGGAGCAACAATAGGAGCAGAAGGATTGCCGTCTGTTCTTTGACTATTTGCACCTATACCAGATATTGCATTTTTTGCAGTAGGTGTTGGTTTTCTATATCCGCCATTATTTCTTCTTCTATCTTTGGCCATTATAAAAATCCTTAGTTATAAAAATAATTATACCTTCAACTGGATATATAATGTTTTCTACACTTTCTGATAAAACATCCAATTCGTCTTGCATACCAAATTCGTCATACATCATATCCCAAAAAGCTACATCATATTCTTCTTGCATTATCCACCCAACACTTCTGCTATAGAGGGCGGTTGGGCCTGTGGTGGCAGACCCTGACCACCCAACATTTGTTGTTGTATCATTTGTTCTTGTTCAGGTGATAAACCTGGTTCTTCAGGAGTGTAAAATTGTTTCATAACTTCAGTAATAGCATTAGGTGACTCGTATATAGCAATTGCAGCCATAGTTGCAGCAGGGTCTCCTTGTGCAGACCTAGATAATATAGAATCAAATAAAACACCTTCTGCTTTATTTTTACGTATACGTTCTTGTACTTTTTGTATATTTTCTAAACCGTCAATATTATCTTGTAAAGTTTCTACGTCTATAACACCAGCTTGTAATAATTGCAATCCAGTTACAATTTTTTGTGGTTCATCAAAACCAGCCATAACTCCGTATATACGTCTAGTTCTTAAATCTCCACCTATGTCCTTTAATGGTTGATAATTTTCAGAAAATGCAGAACCATTTAAATATCCTGCCATAGGTTTTTTTGTCACACCTGTGGTATATGCTAAGACTGTATCCATTTCTAATCTTTTAGCATCCATCTCAACAACTGCGTTTTTAATAATTTCTCTATATTCATTAATCATTAATGACATAGCGCCATTAAGTTCTTGTAAACCAGCACCTGTTACAAACGAATTAGGTGACTGCGCATCATCTGTAACAGGGTAACCACCAACAAGCCTGAGTTGTCTTTCTAATCTATCAATTTGTTGAAACAACTGATATGGCATGTTATTTTGTGGTTTGCTAACCTGTGTACCTGGTGACAAATAGTTAACGGCAAATCTACCTTTTCTATATTGTCCTGATTCTATTTCACCTGAAATGTTTGTTTCAGTAAATACAGCATCTTCCATAGCTATTGCTGACATAATATTTATTTTGGCCATCATACCCATAAGACCTATAACGTGGTCATACTGTCCTTTGAGTTGGTCAAAAGAAACACGTTTCATAAATACAAAAGGTGGTGTAGATAATACGTTAGGTATAAAGTCTAAAATTAATCTACGTTCAGGAAATACAATATATGTACCACCTTGGTCATAGTATTCTACAACTCTTACACCTGCTCGTGTGTTATCTTCCCAGTCTTGTGAATTATTTGTGTCATAACTTAAAAAGTTTGTAGGCATAGGTGCAAAGTCTTTATCTGTATCATCATCGTCACCTTTTAATATTTCATTAGCAAACTCTGGATAAATCTGTGCAAGTTTATATCTAGGTATTCTTCTTATAACAGCTAGTTCTCTAGGTTGTTGGTCAGGACCAAAGTTGCCAGGAAATGTATCATAAGGGTCTCTTAGTTCTGCACTAGGATAAACAAATCCATTATCATCTACTTTTGTAGATATTACCCAAGCACAATAACCATAACCAGGTAACCATCTAGATGCTTGTTGTAACTGCGAAGTTAAATTTTGTGTAGCATCATAAGAAGTTACAATACGTTCTAGTTTTTCTGCTTGAAACTTTGCTCTTTCAGATTCATTACCATTAAGAATATCTACACGTACTTGTGGTACACCAGATATTTTTTGTGCAAGTCTATCAATACCAGATTGTAATAAGTTAGGTGCAGGTAATAAATCAGCATCATCTGCATCCATAGCATTACCAAGTAAAGCAGCCATACCTTCAGAACCACCATTAAGTATTGCTTTTATTCTAGCTTTAGCTATTTGACGTTCTTGTACAGCTTGTCCACCAACTAACTCAGCTGCAGAATCTATTACTTCATCGTATGTTTTTTTATCTAAACTTTCTATCCCCATGGTGCTTCATTCATATCTGTTAACTTATAATCTCCATAACTAGGCTTGTAATCTGTTCCTACGTCTGCAAGCCGTTCTTTTTGCATACGCCTAAAAACTTTCATAGGAAACCAGCTTGCCATAACTATATCAGTTTTTTCCTTGTTTCGCTTAGAAACAGGTTTACCATCAAAGTATAACAACTGTTGCCTGTATTTTTGTATTTTAGCATTACTTTCAGAATCTCCTGTAGGTAAATGTATTTTTCTATTTTCAAATAAATCTGCCATAGCACCTACACCATACAATGGGTCATGTTTGTTTTTACCTGTTAAATGTCCTTGTAACTGTATACCACTACGTAGTGTAAATTCTTTTATAGAATCATCTAAACGTATTGCAGTTTGAAAACCATTTTCTTCTACTATCCAATGTCTACAATCGTATTTGTGTAACCAATCAGCCATTTGGTCTAATGCAGCTCTAATACCACCACCTTGTCTATTTTCTAAATCTACTAAAAACAATTCACCTCTATAACTATCTATACCCCAAAGTACAGATGCTTGAAAACCAGATGACGCAGGGTCTAATCCTGCAACTAAGTGTAAGTTTTGATATACCTGTCCCATAACTAAATCTGGTCGCATACATTGGTCAATCATGTTCATTGTAAATATTTGTGTACCTTCTACATAAGTTTGGTTGTAATAAACCATTTCAAATATCTGTCTACCACCTGTAGATTCTGCAGAACGTAACCTAGACATTAACCAAGGGTAACTACGTTTAGTAGGCCATAACATACAATCTGTGTGTACTTCTTCTGTATGTTCTGGTAACTCACATTCTAGTTTGTGTGCAGATTCAACAATAGAAGTAAAGTTATCTGACTCTAAAAGATGGTTATATAAATCATCAGGATGTTGTCTAGAACCTATAACAACTACAGCTGTATGTTCCTCTTTACGACTTGATAATGTTGTTGTCCACCATTGTCTTGTAGATTCTCTTGCACCAGGTTGCATAGTAGTTTGATGGTCTTCAATNTCGTCTGCAATAATTAAATCACAGTCTCTTGATAATATCTTTCCACCTTTACCTACAGCAACCATAGTAGGTGACTTAATACCTGCAACTGTTCTAGTTCCAACAGTAAATTGATTTTGTGACCAGTTCTTTCCAGAACGGTTATCTGGTTTAAAAGATGTACCTGGGGGACAATATGCGTCTCTTAGTTCTTCGTTTGTATCAAGGACATCTAAGACCGCTGAGAGTGCATTCTTTGCAATGTCTTCGTTGCCACCTACCCACATAATTCTAATGTTAGGGTTTTTACATATCTGATATACAGCAAAGTGTATTAACAGTTCTGTCTTTCCATGTCTTGGGGGTGACAGTATTAATAATTCTTTTCCTTTATTTATAGACTCAATAATGTTATTTATCCAGTTAACGTGAAAGTCCGCGGTTTCATACTTTTTACCTAGTTCTGTTCTAAAGTATTTGTTGCGAAAGCTAGAAAAATTTTCTAAATTTCTTTGAGCTTCTTCTGATATTTCCCAATCTTCGGCAGCAACAGAGTTTCTAGAATCAATCTTATAGGCAGCAGCCATCCTGGAGACTGTAGCCGAGCTTGTCCCAAGGAGCAAAGATACCTCAGCTACACTAATGTCTCCATTAGCCAGTAGTTCAGCGTATCCTTCACTTACGAAAGCTTGGTAATACTGTCCCCTTCGTACACTAGCGTAGTCCCCATCGTCAGATTTTAGCTTCCTATTAATTGGTTTTTCAACCTTGTCATTATGTCGCTTGTCGGCTGCAAACTGTCGTTTCTGACAGGTGGGTGAACAGAATTTACGCTGTTTACCCTTTAATCTTTTCCTACAGCCTTGAGCTATACATACAACATTCTTTTGCAATTTAACTAACTTTCTGTAGATGGTTGCGTAGTTATAATTATATGGTACTATAACCACAATTACAAACATCAAAAACAAGTAATTTGTTACAGGTGAAGTTGCAATCGGGATGCAGAAAGCTGCTGATAGGTAAAACTATAACGTAGAAACGCAAAGGCAGTACCCAAGGACATAAGAAAAGTTTTGATTAGCTTCTTTTTTTTACTGGCCCGCTAGTGCCTAAAAAGACAAATGCGACTTACGTTATTCAGAATTACCAGCATATATTTTTATACCTACATAATATATTTGCAACGTCTAGATTAACACTGGTAGGTCAATTAACTGTCTGTACATACACTATATCTAGTATGTAAGTACTTTTCTGTATACATAACCATACAGTACAGACAGTTACATAGATATACCTACCAGATATAGTATCCTGTTTGTTAAACACTACCATATGTAGTTAAATGCTATACCTTTACTGACTAATGGATACTATATATAACTACAGTTATTTAATCTGTCCAATAGAGTGAACAGCTTGACAGTACTATCTCTTTCTACTTCCGTGACGCCAGGTCTGTCCTGATGTATCTGTCAATATAATCATATTTCTCTGAATCTTTCGCTTCCGCAATTTGCTTTTTGATGGGAAAGCAAAGTTGCTTACGCTTTCAGATTGGAGAAACTATGAATAATACTATTGACTATACAACAGTTATAGACTGTGGCTTATGTCACGAGGAAGTAGCTAAAGAGGATAGATTACCTGTGCAAGCTCGTTCACGCACTGGTGCTATATACTATTGGCCAGCTTTCTTACATAAAGACTGCATTTATACTCGTGGTACACGCAGAATATTAGACTGTCACAAAGACAGTTATACCTATATTGCGAGAGCTAAGGCAGAAGCTGCCAAAGCTAAACAATTGAAACTAGGTGTATAGTGTTAAGTGCTTTAAAAATAACTTATAAATTCTTTGTACTTCAAAGAAAGATACAAAAGAATAATAGCGATAATGTACGCTTTCAACCAGAAGGCGTACAAGCACTTAACGATATGATAGAAAGACTATCTAAGATATGAGTGTATATCTAAGTATGTTCTTTATCGGAGAACATACTTATATCTATGACACTCATAGGTATATAAGCTATATAGAAAGGAAATGTGATTACATATGGCTAAAGAAATGAATCCAGTTGTCTGTGGTATAACTGGCGAAACTCTAACAGAGTGGAATCAAAGGACATTTGTCCAAAGATATATTGGAGGTAAGTTACAAACTTTACCTTTGTATCTTGATATAAATGCAGTCTTAGACTTGCATAGACAATCACAGACATACATAGATAAGAAAGCACAAGAAAAGGCTTTCGAACAAGCTGAATCTAGCGAATTTGATATGAGCTTTGATGAAGCTGATGGCGATTCTATGAACGCTGAATATGACAATGAAAATGTCATAGCATAATATAATAAGTTATATATACTGTCGTTTATCGGACGACAGTATATATATAATTAAAAAAAGAAGGGATTACTATGCAAATCGTTGGCGATAGTTTTGAATTAGATAAAAAACTATCAAAATTATCTAAAGAACAATTAGAAAATATAGTGCAATGGACACTAACTGACTTGCAAAATTGGACAAACAATGGCGCTGTAGCAAATATTACACAACACTGTGCAATGCTACATGAAGCAGTTAGTTATCAAATTGACAAAGCATATAAAAAATTGGAGGAAGTATGACTGAAGACGAAGCAAATACTCTTGAGCTAGTTACATCTTTGTTAGGAAATATGGAACAAGCTATGCGAGGTTTAACTGTATTTGTAGAAACATCACGCAAAGAAATTGCAACACTTCAAACAGAAGTTAGTGCAATGAAACAACAAATTAAATATCTTATTGATACTGTTCCATTAGAAAGTGAATGGGATGATGAATCAATTTGATATTTATGAATACACAGATGAAAATCTTAAAAAAGATGAAAACTGTTTAACTGTAGACTTTTACTTTACAAGTGATGTAAGTAAAGATAGAGCAGTACAAATTGTTGATAATATGGTAAGTGATAATGATGGTATAAATACCAAATTAGTATCACATAGACCAGCTATATTTGTTAAATCTCCGTTTATCACTGATAGCAACTAAACAATTTATCTGCTAAAATGAAACGCAGCTATCTACATTGTTGTTCCCCTTTACAACTGTCAGGCAACTGACAACCATGATGTAGGTAGCTTGTAGCACATCTTAACCATTCAGTTGGGAACCACAATGTGGACTGGTGTGTTACAAGCTATCTATAAAAATACATAATGCCCTGTGTAACGTACAGATAGCAAGAGTACGAAGGTGTGTAGTTCCGCACTACATACCTTTCGTTACTCTTTATCGCAGAGCAACGAAAGGAAACTATGGAAGTACACGGACATGAAATATCTATTGAGTCCTTGCCTACTAAAAAATATCTTGTAAGAGTCGCTTACTTACGTAATCAAATGTTTGGCGACCCTACAAACAATGATATTGACGAAAATAATGCAACAGCATTTGAATACACTGTTGACGCAAGTAGTTGTAGACAAGCAATAGATAAAGCATTAACTATAAACATGGTCGTTCAAGCAGAAACCATGATGAAATGGCCTATGATAATACCAGAAGACATGGCAAACAAAGAAGCTGTTATGGCATTTGGTGAATTTCTTGAAGAACGTGGATTATTTAGTGCATGGATGACTATAGACCCTACATCAGTACAGTGTACAGCTGTTGATGACAAGGAACTATTAGAAACATTGACTGAAAATAATATAATGTCAAAGGCTAAAAATATGCCTAAAGATATAGAAGATTTTCTCAATAAGGAGAAATAATACAGATACGAAAGGAGCTAATCATGGCAAAAGATTGCTGGGAATTAGTAGAATCTGTAGTGGGCAATAGCCGTAGAGTATTACTCTATGGTCCACCTGGTACAGGTAAAACATATGCTGCTGTTAAAACTAAAACGCCAACAGCGTTTAGTAAATCAGCAGGTAAAGAGATAGATAATGTCTATCAAATAACTATGACAGAAGACACTGCTAGTGCTAACTTAGAAGGTTTTTACAGACCTAGTAGCACAGGTGCTTTTGAATGGCATGATGGTATTGCAATACAATCATGGAAGAATGGTGGTCGTCTCATAATTAACGAGATAGACCATGCATCACCAGATGCTATGACATTCTTGCACGCTATACTTGACGACCAAGATATAGCAATGTTGACACTAAATAACGACAAGAAAGAGACTGTTAGACCTTCTGAAGGTTTTCAAGTAGTTGCTACTACTAACAGTCCACCAGAAAGTCTACCTTTAGCGCTTAAAGATAGATTTCCTGTCAAAATACACGTGGATACAATACATCCTGATGCTATGAAGGACTTTCCTGAAAAGTGGCATCAAGTTATCAATGACACATCATTGGTAGAAGATGCAGAAGATAGAGTATCAATACGTTCATGGCGTGAGTTCTTTGATTTACAAGACAAAGGATTCGATGAACAAACAGCTGCAACGTTAGTATTTTCTGACAAAGCAGACGAACTGTTAGATGCTATCACGTTAGCTGCAGCTGATGCAGAGTAAAGCATATCCGTATCCAGAGATAGTTACAGGCGATGCATGGACTGTTCATCAGACACCTGACAACAGTCCAGCAGCTAGTACAGATAATCTTAACAAAAATATGCATGTTCCATTAGATAGGAACTGTGAGTTTTGTGGAGTTAATCACAGTCGTATGATACGTAGACACGAGTTAGGTCATGTTAAATGGTCACCAAAAACTATGGGCAAACTTAAACCTGGTGTGCGTAAAGAAGCTGTAGAAGTACTAGAAGAAATACGTGTAAATTATTTACTTGCACGTAACAAACTAGACCTAAACGAACCAACAATGTGTTTGGACAGTATGCAAGTAAGAACTAACGATATGTTACTGCATGCAAGTGTATCTAAAATTATATTGTATGGTATGGCAAGTATGTGGCCAGTTGTAACTTATAGTGATGGTAGTTCTAGCTATTATCGTGGATATAAAGATGAATGGTGTCCTGAATACAATGCTGTTCTAAAATTTATAGACATGTGTTTAGATGATATAAACATTAGTGAAATACGTAAAGAAGAATTACGTTTTGCACAAAGTACAATGCACAGGTTCTATAGGAACTTAACTGATAGTTATCACAGTTACGGTATGATTTCATATCGTAAGGTACAAAAGTTAGCTGCAGATTTGTCACATATTCTAAATGCATTTACTGAACCACCTAAAAAGCATGAAATATATGCTAATCCACAAGATGGATTGTTAGGTGCAGCTGAAGAAAGTGAAGAAGACGGTACACTTGAAGAACAAGAAGCTGGTGCAGGACCTAGTAACAATGACCTAGAAAGACGTATGCGTAGAGGTTTGTTAGAACAAATGAGATTCCATCGTCAAGGTGTAGGTACGTGGGGTGATATGGAAATACATAAACCACCATTAACTGTAAATTTAACATCTAGACTTAAAAATGGTAGAGCATACAGACCTGCTGATATAGGTTACAATCCTAAATACATTAATAGATATTGTGTGGATAGAAAGATATTCAAACAAAAACAAAATGTAATGGGTGGCACAATACTTATAGATGCGTCAGGTTCTATGTCGTTTAGTGGTCAAGATATATTAGAAATATTACAGCTGCTTCCTGCAGCAACAATAGCAATGTACAACGGTTCTGCATATAGTGGTGATTTACACATAATTGCTAAGAATGGTAGACGTGTTGATGAACAATACATGGATAGACACTCTGGTAGAGGTAATGTTGTAGATGGTCCTGCATTGGACTGGTTATCAACAATGCCAGCTAGAAGAATCTGGGTATCTGACATGCATGTATTTGGCAGAGGTCACGATACTGGTATAAATCTAGTTAAATATTGCTATGAAGTGTGTACAAAACACAGAATTATCAACTTAAAAAATGTTGATGAAGTAAAGGAACATGCATTAAAACTGAATGTAGTATAGTAATAGGAGCAATGCAACGTTGTGAAACGTGGCAAAGTTCCTTTCCTTTGCTTAAGCATTGTTAAAGTTAGTTGAAGTAGAATAGAGTGCAAAGAGAGCTTGCAACAGGGTGTTTATATTCATCATGTCAACAGTGACCTATAGTGAACACTACTTCAATTAACACTCCATTAGCCTGTCCAGCACAAACTCAAGTCTTCGTTCCATAGGTTGGAACTATGACTTTCGTTTCTGCCTGCCCTGCTAATTCGTGTTAGGTTCTTGTAAGATATTTAAATGAATGTATAATGAACCGTATGAAAGACATAGAAAAACTTCTGAAAGAAGCAGAACATGGAAAGATTAGTTCTGTTACTGAAAGAATCACACAAGAAGCTATGCCGTTTTGGGAGGGCTGCCTTGAACGGTTAAAGTCTGGACGCACCATAAAACCATATGTTGTGCATAGACTACTAAGAGAAGAATATAATATAAAAATATCAGAATCAGCTATACGTAATCACTTTACGAAAGTCTTAGAAGATGAGTAAAGAAGTTGATAAGTTAATAGCTGAAGCAGAATCTGCAAAGATACAAGAATTAAAAGCTGATAATTTACGTTTGCTTAAAGCATTAGATAAAGCTAAAAATAAAAAAGCTGATTTGATTGAAGCAATGTATGAAGCTGTACGTATGAATGTATCTACTTGGCCTAAAGCTAAGATTCCTAAACCTGCTTTAAGTAAAGCAAATAAAAATGAAGAAACTGCAGTAGCAATACTATCTGATATACAGTTAGCTAAAGTAACACCTGATTATGATACCAAAGTAGCTGAAAAAAGAGTCGAAGCATACGCACATAAGATAGTTGAACTAACAAATCTGCAACGCAATGCACACCCAGTAAACAAGTGTGCCGTATTAGTTGCAGGTGATATAGTCGAAGGAGAACTTATATTTCCTGGTCAATCACATCTTATAGATGCAAGTTTGTATAGTCAGGTAACTATTGATGGACCTAGAATACTAACTAAGTTCTTTGATATATTGTTAGCTAATTTTAAAGAAGTTGATGTTACATGGGTAATAGGTAACCACGGAAGCCTAGGTGGACGTGCAAGAAAAGATTATCACCCAGACAGTAACAGCGACAGAATGCTAGGAAAGATAATGCAAATGATATATGAAACAGAAAAGCGTATAAATTTTCATGTACCAGATAGCACAACAGAAGACCATTGGTATGCAATAGCAGACCTTGGTAAAGACTGTAAGTTTTTTGTATGGCATGGTGATAATGTAAGAGGACACAGTGGATTTCCTTGGTATGGCTTTGGTAAGAAGCTACTAGGATGGAAAGCACTAGCAAGTCGTGGTTTAATGCCTGATTTTGACTATGCAATAGCTGGACACTTTCATACACCAACAACAATGTACGTAAATGACGTACGATTATGGGTAAATGGCAGCACAGAAAGCTATAATAGTTATGCTATGGAACAGTTAGCAAGCATGGGTAGACCTTGTCAATGGCTATTATTTGCTAAACCTAACCATGGAGTTACTGCTGAATACCTTGTAAAACTAGATAAAGTGTAGGTATACTATATATAGTATGTTAAATACAACAAAAGATTCTGTTAATAGAGTCGCCATAGAATATAATGGATTAGGTTCACAACCTTATTTTGTTATAGATGTTGAGGGTGAAATTAAATTTATACCCATAAAACGTGGTGTTACTAGACTAACAGATATAATAGATAATTAATTTATCTATTGTACGTCTTGACGGAACGTACAATAGATAAAAAAAAGAAAGGAATGTTATGACTAATAACGTTGATTTACTATCTCCTTTTCCACAGGAGTTAGTTCGTAAAGCACCAGCTGGTAAGTTTGGTGATTATGTACCACATGCTAATTATGTAGAAAGATTACGTGATAGTGGTGTTAAATATTCATGGGTATGTGAACCTGTATATGGTACATACAATGGAGAAAAGCGTATTGTAGGTGCTAAAGGTACTATTAGTATTGATGGTATGGGTAGTTACGATGGATTTGGTGACGTTGATACGTTTAAACTATCAAGTCCTAAGTTTAATGACGGCAGCAATTTAAAAGATGCAGAGTCAGATGCTTTTAAACGTGCTTGTATGCGATTTGGTCTTGGTGTAGAACTATGGTCAGGTAGTAAACAATCAGAAGAAGAAGCTACAGCTGCTGAGCCTGAAGATAGAGTTAAAGTAACTAAGGTAGATATGCGTAAGAAAGAACACAAACCTACTAAAGAAGATATTGAACGTATGAATGCCATTATGGATAGTATTGTTAGTGAAGGTGTTACTGTAGATACAGAAGAACCTGTAGAAGAACCACCTTTCTAATGCAAGATATTAACTTTATTACACAAACAATACAAAATATGACAGAATCTGTAACACATACAGAAACTTTGCATAAAATTATAGGAACAGCTAATCAATATGCTATGACTATGAAATTTCCATTAGACAAAACACAATGGACTGATGACCAATTAAATAGATATTTTTCTATGATAGAGAAGTTAGTAGAGATGCCAGTAGAATATACACAGGCAGACTTTGATAGTATGTCTATACAAGAAAAACTTGAAGCAGCTGGTATACAAACAGAAGAAATGACTGAAGGTGTACAACAAGCTGGTGATATGGTAGGAGGTATTGTAAATAAAATGGAACAACAAAACAAATATAGAGATGACTTAAAGTGTCCTTGTCCTAATCAACTTATGGTATGGGATAACAGACGCAATAAAAAATCAGATAAAAGTCCTGATTTTGTATGTTCAGGTAAATCCCCTATGGATTGTCCTATGCATACAGGTAAATGGCGTAAGTCATGGTGGTTAGATAACAGTGATATACCACAAGAATGGAACTTAGATGGCGAACAGACTACAGCGTAGAGCTGCTAAATCAAAAAAAAAAGCTAGATACCAAGGTATAAGTAAGAAACAAGTGCTTCATCCTGGTAGCTGGAGATAAGGAGGTTAGAATGATACCTGAATCATTTAGAGGAGAATACATACCTGCATATATAAAAAGTAAGTCACAACTTGTAGCGTATGTACTAGAGAAATACATGGGTGACATACCAATTAGTAACGGTGAGTTTGTTTATGACTTACATTGTCACAGATTTGGTGGAATAATACATAACTTAAGAAAGGAAGGATATGTTATACATACGCTTCCTGATAGTGTTAAAAAAGGATTAGTTAAGTACCATTGTACAAAAGTACCTAATAAAGCAACAGTCTAATGTTAGAACTTATTGTAGGATGTATGTTTCCTATTCTACTTACACCAGACTTTCTTACAGAATACAAAGAGTGTCGTGATGATAAGTACATGATAGAGAACGTAGCTAAGTGGTATCCTACAGTAAGTGCGTCATTCGATGAAGGGGATAAGATGTTAGCTATGAAGATAATATACTGTGAAAGCAGTGGAAATAGTAATGCAATAGGTCGTAATGTTAATGGAACAGAAGACAGAGGTCTTTGGCAGTTTAATGACAAGACCTGGGCTTGGTTAAAACCTAAGTTAGGTATAATTAGTAATAGATTTAATGCAGAAGTATCAACCAGAGTTGCTGCGTGGTTAGTGTACAACGATGGTTGGCATCATTGGAACAGTAGTAAACACTGTTGGAAGGGACAAACTAATGAATTATTGTGGTACAAATGAGTTGGTATAATCCAAAAGTATTTAGAAAACAAATAAATAAAATGCTTAATCTTTGTTGTGAGTTATGTAATAGACCATTTATGACTAGCCATACACTTGTTACATTTTGTAATGATTGCGAAGATGAAGTTATGAATCTTGTAGAGGAGTGGAATGAAGAATAAAAAGAAAAAATATAGCATTATAAATACAAATATATTTACACATCCTGAGTATATGCGTGCTTGGGGTAAACAATTTGTTGATGCTTGTGGTAGTACAACTATGAACATACCACCAGACATGGGTACATTAAGATGGCTTATGGAAAAGTTTGTAAAAGATTATAACGCACACTTAATGGACTTAGGAGGTGAAGAAGAATGAGCGATTTATCAGTAAGTGATGCAGATGGTATTGTATTGATACATGAATTAGAACGTAGGTTTGGATTTAAACCTATTATCAGTACAAATCCTGATGGCACACAAGAAATAAAAGCAATTATACCTATGCATACTGCAACTATAGATATAAACGAGGAGGAATAATGTCACATCCAGTACCAGGAATGGAATACTTTTGTGAAGAATGTTTTAAAGATTTAGAAGAAGGAGGACATATATGTCTATAAACACACAATTTGCTAGTTCTGAACAGATAAATGCTCAGACATCAATATCATCTAAACAAAGATGGAATGAAAAAATGCAACAGTTTACTGAAAATGCAGACAAAAAGACTGTATTTGGTGGACGTAGATTTCTAGGGCTTAATAAAAACAATAATGAAGTATGGATTAATTACTCTATTGACAGAGAAACACTTACATTAAAGATAGATACTACACATGAACTTAACAGTATTGTACAGTTTGCACCTAAGCGTGTGACTATTGGTATGAATGAACCTTCACCAAGAAACATGATGGAAACAAGACAGTCTGATGCAGGGAAAGTAACACATAATACTATAAGATACTTACAAAAACTTATAGATTTACCTGCAACTGTAGGTAAAGTCAAAGGTAAATGCAGTAGACAACTGTTTATGCTTGTATCTAATGCAGTCTATGAAGGCGGTATTGAACTATCTAAAGGTAATTGTAGGTGGAGAGACATAATAGATGTTTGGGATTTACCGTCAGGCAGATACTTTACTATATACGGTTAATGGAGGATATAGCACAAATCAGAGAACAGGCGTTTAAAAGGGCTGAAAACGTCTGTGAGTGGGCAAATTGTGAAGACAATAAATGGTTAGAGCTAGCACACATAAAAGATATAGGTATGGGTGGTAATAAAAACCGTAAATATAACTTAGATAATACAGCAGTACTATGTAAATGGCATCACGATATATACGATGGTAGACAACGTATGGGAACTAAAGTAGCGTACAGAGAACTGTTACAGGGTTATCTAAAGAGATGGTCTGGTGTTACTTAAATATCTCCAGTATATTTAGAACGTCTATAACCATGTTGTGTAGCTTTTTTACCTTGAGCTTTAGCTTTAGCACTCATCTTGTAACCATAAGCTGTAGCACCTGATTGAAATGCACTTTTAGCTGCAGTTTTATACGCAGATTTGCGTTTTTTTGCAGCTTTTTCTAAACCTAATTCTTGTTTAGCACGTCTAAGTTTTTCTGATTTAGGCATACCATACATATTTGGTGTACTAACTTTAATTTTACCAACATATTTGCGTCCACCAACACCTTTATAACCAGGCATTACTTTGTAATTTGTTTTTTAGCGTATGTTTTGATAACTGCTAATGCAGCACCACCACCAGCTAATGCAGCTAACTGAAGTGTTTCAGCTTCTACACCAACTAATGGAGCAACTGTTAGCGCACCTATGAATGCTTCAATAAAAGTCCATCCAGTTCTTTCTAACATATCTTTAAGGTCTTCACTCATCTTATACTCCCATGTATCTGACCAAGGAGTCCACCAAACGTCCTTCTTGAACGTACCATCTTGGTTTCTTGCTCTCTTATACCTTTCAAACATTAGTAATTACTACCATATTTGTAAGGTTTTGTAGATTTTTTAGGTTGTTTAGCAGCCCATTTAGTAAAATCATATACATCTTTAGCTATCATAGCTGTACCTACTCCAGGTATTAATCTACTAGCAGCTTTTCCTAATAGTTTTGCTGCTGTTTTAGCTTGTAAATTCTTAGGTAATGAAGATACTGTGTATTGTATACTTTTTTTTGTTGCAAATTTTTCAGCGGTTTTTTTACTCATGCCAGGTGTAGCAGGTTTANGTGATTGTACAGCAGAACCTTTTTTTAAATGTACTGTTTGTCTTGCTGGTCTAGGGTCTGTTGCTACAGTCTTTAAAAAACTTGTTTGTTTAGTTCCTTTTGGTACAGCACCAGATTTTGATTTAACTGGATTACCTGCACTAGGAGATATTGTTTGTGTTGCAGGGTTAACAGCACCTAACTTATTAACACCTTTACCTGTTTTAGCTTTAGGCATTGTTTTAGGGTCAACTTTAAATGTTTTAAGGCTTTTTTTAGCTTTAACACGTGCTTTAGTTTTTGCAAGACGTTGTTTTTTTGCTTCTTCTTTTAAAGCTTTCTCTGATATACCTGTAAATTCTCCAGGTCCTTTAACCTTAATAGGTCTACCAGAATCGTAATAAGTTTTAGCCATTATATAATCTTTCTGCCGTCAAGTTTAGCAGATAGCAACTGCACTTCGCCACTTATCTCAGATAGTTTGTCCATCACAGTTGTTGCAACTACGACATCTTCAGTAGATTTGTTAGATAATTGTACTTCTCCATCATAATCTATGTAAGTAACTTCTACATCTTGACCACTTAATATAGCTTCTGACACTCTAGGATATACAAATTTATATGCAGATACACTTGAGCCTACCCAACCATCTTTTTTCACAAGGTTGCTTTCTTGTGTCTGTCNAAGTATCAAACAACCTGCGGTCGATTCATCTGTATTTCCTGTGTGCCATAAAATCCACTCAAATCCTGGGACATCTTGTACCCATATCATACCTTTGTGCCATGCACCATACTTACTTACGTATCTGTTATGAAATCCACCTTCAGTACGGAGTTTTAATTTGTATGTACCAGCAGGTATTCTTGTTTCACCCCAGACTTTAACATCACGTTGTTCATCTTCTAAGGTATAACAAAGAAATGTACGTTTATTATTTGTTGTTTCAAATAAAATTCCTGATGTAGAATCTATTTGACTACTAAATCTTAATACTTCTAATTTCATTTCTTTTTTATTTTTTTAATCTTACCATTTTCTGTGCGAGCAAACTTATGTGTTTTAGTTTCTCTTATTAGAGTACCATAATAACGCTTACCACCCCACAACCAACTAACTCTTTTAGGCAACTTGAACTCCTTTATATTTTTTGCACCAGGCAAATTCTTGTACTATAGCTTTCCATACTGAACAATATCCAGATGGTTCATAAAACTTACAATTGCTACATTGTTGTTTGCCATTGGGATATAACTGATATGCAGCAGGTAAATTATTAAAATCTTCGTTTTTATTGATTACCATTTTACTTTGTGTGACCAATAACGTGCAGACATTTTACTAGGATTTTTATCTTGAGCATTATGTCTAGCATAATATGATTTTTTACGAGCTTTATCTTTTTTACTTTTAGGATTTTTACCTGCACCTTTAACACCTTGTTGACCAAATCTAATAAGTTTTAACTCGTGACCTTGCTGTGCAAGAACCATATGAGATTTAGTTTTATGATTAGGTGTACGTTTAGGTTTATTAACACCTTTAAGATTATGTTTTTTTAATAATGCTTTTTTTCGTGCTTCGTGTGACATAACAATTAATATTTATATGTTTTAGATTTAGACTTACTATTCTTCTTCTTCTTCATTTTTTTTGGCATAACTTCTCCTAACAATTTTATTGTAATCTATACAACCTATATTACCACAATAGTTTTTCTTATTCCTATGTATAGGCTTTTGATTACATGCTTTACATTGTAATACCATAATAATTATTGTTTAGTAATTATTTACTTTTGCAGTTACTACTACCGTGTTTACAATTACAAATTTGTTTAAAAGAACCGTCTTCTTTAACGTCTACCATACACATTACCTTCTAAATCCTATAGTCAACAACCATATAACTAATGTAATAACAGTTGCTAAACCTGTAATTTGTTGTGCAGAACCAGTAAGTGTAAGTGTTGCAATAACTAAACCAACTAAAGTCCAACTAAGATTCAACGTTTCTTTTATTGCTTCTTTTATCCAAGCTCTTATTTTAAAAACTATTTCTCTGATACCCTGTATCATTAACTTCTCCTAAATATGAAAGCAGCCATACTTGCTATTCTAGTCAAAATAACTGGCACTACAACTTCTTGTGCTTTTTCCTTTTGGTCAGANGTCATATCATCGCTAATGTTTGCAAGGTTTATTTCTTGTATATTTATATCTACAAAAGTTTCTATAGGATTTTCTAAAAATGTTTCAAACTGTACTTCTGTAACAACGTCTGCTAATGTATAGTTTTCTACATCAGCATTTTCTACAGCTCGTTCTACGTATTCTTCTACAGCTTCTGCAANTACAGTATCTGATTTAACAGCTTCTGCAACGATAGTAACATCTTCAGCTTCAACTTGTAATACTTCAGCAACAACCTCAACTTGCTCTGGTGTAAGGTCTTCAACATCTTCTATAGCCTCCTCAACTACAGCTTGTATAACTTCTTGTACTTCTTCAGAAACTTCTTCTAAGTTTTGTACACCAACATCATTAACTTCTTCAATAACTTCTATAACTTCTTCTGTTTCAAGTTTTTCAACATATTCTTCAATAACTTCTGTAACTTCTTCTTCAGATAAATCTTCTTCAATAACTACTTCAATAACTTCTACAACTTCAGCAACTTCAACAATAACTTCTTCTTCAGTAAGTTCTTCTATAGGTTTTTCTTTAACATCTTCCTGTATTGGCTCATCCAAAACTTCCTCGACAACTTCTTCAACTTCAATAAAAACATCAACATCATCTTCAATAATTTCCTCAACAATATCTTCTTTTATAATTATAATAATATCTTCAGGTATATCTTCTAAAATAACTTCTTCATATTCAAAATCATCAAGTTCTTCAATATATTCTTCAAGTTCTAATATAACTTCAACAAATTCTTCTAATTCTTCTTCAGATAATTCTTCTAAATTTAACTCTAAATATGTTTCATCTTCCAAAATTTCAAGCTCTTTAGCATCAATCTCCATTTTTTTTTCAATGGCAAGTATTTCTTCTTCAGAAAGCTCAACAAATTCTTCATCTTCATAACCATCATCCACTTCCAATACCACAATAACATCATCAGAAAGCTCTCCTTCGGTATCATATATATCCTCCTCTATAATTTCTTCAGGTATATCACAATCACCACGTTCCAAAGCAGCATCAGTAATATAACATCCATAAAGCTCATCATTTTTTTCCCTTTGTCTATCTCTTTCAAGTGTAGCTGCAATCTCAGCTTCAGCAGCTTCACGTTCTCTACGNTCAGAATCTAATTCCCAATANCCAGTTTCTTGNTGATTTTTATCACGTTCCCAATTTCGAGCAGCTTCAACACGAGCAGCTTCAGCTTCAGTAGCTTCTCTATTAGAACGTTCTTTATTAGTTTCATAAATACCTGTTTCAGCATAATTTAATTCTTCTTCTGTAGGAGGTATTGTAGTAGTAGTTGTTGTAGTAGTTGTTGTAGTAGTTGTGCTAGATGTAGTAGTTGTGCTAGATGTAGTAGTTGTATCAGGCACAGTAGTTGTAGTTGATGTGGTTGTTGTAGTAGTAGATGTATCTACACAAGTAGTAGTAGGTGCTGTCCATTCTCCTAAATTTATAAATGGTAATTGATTAGGTATTGTAATAGTTTGTTCTGCAGTTAATGTGCTATAACTATTATCTGTATCATTATCAGACCTTATTTGTGTTCTAAATGTACCATAAGGGTTCTCAAAATATGTTTGTAAATCTTCTAAAGAAAATACATAGTAGTTCCATACAAGATTATCTGTATGTCCAAAAGAAGTAGATACACAATAAGCAGTAGTTGTATCTATAGTTTCATCACTTATTGTAAACCATATTGTGTACTTTTCTGGTGGGCTATCTTCAAATCCATCAGATGTATATATACCTATAGTTAAATCACCTGTTGAAGTATCTAATGCTATTGACTGATTGTATGCAGGTTGTGTTGGTACATGGTCAGCCATTACAGGCAAAGGTATTAGTAAAAA
>FUFK010037612.1_pt1 | contig 36330 bp, 66 predicted proteins | sample 1021851 | NCBI WGS metagenome assembly FUFK01 (sample SAMEA51879418, study PRJEB19060) | metagenome | reverse complement strand
ACCATCGTATGTATCTGAACCGAAGTCACCTTCTACTAAGATTGTGTAGACTTGACCGTCGTTAGATCCATCTGATCTCAATGCTGAAAGACCTGCAATGTTAATGCCTTGGGCCTGTAGTTGCTCTAGGATCAACTGGTGTGCACCTGTTGGACCGTTCTCTGTAGAATCAAAGTTAGTACCGTTCACAGCATAGTCAATGTTGAATGCCATGATAGATTTACCTAAGTATGATCTGCTTCTGTTTGAAGTACCAGTCGCTTTAACTGGGTTTACTTGTGTTATACCTGCCATTTTTTTCTCCTATTTCTCTTAAATGACATCTTCGTTACTCTACGAAGTTGTTATATGTATTTACCAATATAGGAAATTTATTAACTATTAGGGCTCTTTTTGGCTCGATTTTCTAGAGTTCTTAGCATCTGTACAAAGCCAGGTCCTGCTTTAACTATGTTATCTACCATGGTAATAGCCGGCATGTATGCTTGTATCATCTGTGCAGGCACTGGTTTACCATCTTTAGCTAATTCTAAAAACTTTTTTGTAAGCATTAAATTTTTGGCACCTACAAGATATCTATATCCTGATAAGTCTCTGCCTGTCACATCAATGTCAGGCATGCTTACTTTTGGTTCTGGATCCGTAACTTTATACAATTCTAAGTTTCTTTGTGCAGAAAGTTCTTCTAAGTATTGTATTATATCACTTGATCTTAATTTTGCTCTTGCGGCAAGTACAAGTCTTGTTACAGTTTGTTTCTTTGCAACAGTTGATAATCTAGTAAAGCTGAATATGTTACGTCTTACTGACTTATAGTCAGCATTAGTAATTTTTAATACACCTTCAGCTCTAATTAAAAACTGTTCGTCACTAGGAGTAGGAGCAAAACCCCTGCTCATATTAGCAACATATCTGTTAAAAGCCATTAAAGGAAACTGTAACCTTTGTCTTAGCTTTTTGGCGGCTCCTGGATCTTTTAGCTTGTCCTGTGCTTCACCATCACCTACGATGAAATAAACAAAATTATATAAGTCAGTGCCACTTATTCTAAAATGTTTATAACTATCATAACCTGTGGTAGATTTGGCGTAGCCATGAGCTCTTGGAGCCGTTATAGGAAAACGTCTTAGTAATTCAAGAACCAACAAGGTAAGATATGCCCGTTCACAGCAATCTGTATAGGTCAAAGCCTTCAATCCAGACGTGTTTCGAGTAAGTCTTGCTTCGTGTAACTCTTGAATAAATTCCATTATGCGGCGTCTACTGCTTTTGCTAGTTTATCCATGCCATCATGATCACCGTCTGTATGTTTTGTAATATCAACATTACCTGACTTTACTTTATCAATGATTGCTTTTGCTTGGTCCATTTCAATACCTTTTGCTTTTAATAAAGGTGTTACATCAGTGTCATTTTTACCTGCATCAATCAATGCATCTGACATCTTCATTGCCATTAACCACTGCTCGTCATCTTCCCATTTAACATCACTTGTTCTTGGACTCAATGATGCTTTTATTCTTTGACCCATTTGAACCAACCTCTTCTGTTCTGGTGTCATATCGTAAACACTTGTAGGTCTTTGGTAGTCTGCATCTGTAAGTTCATGCTTGACCATTCCAAATTGTTCTTCATTCAGCATGTCTGTAATTTTCATAACGTTCTCCTATCGTTGTACTGCCCTATTGGCGGCTGAAAACCCTGCTCTGTTAACTAATTTTATGTCCCCACCAGGGTGTGCAAGAACATAACCTTCCCCACCATCTTTACCAGCTGTTTTTGCCTTAATTTTTCCTTGACTATCCAACTGTTTAATGATTCCGTCTTTGACTTTCATGATGCCATTTACAACTTCCCATAAGCTAGAAAAGGCCGACATGTTTTCTTTTATGTATTCTATAATTTTTTGTTGTTTTACTTGGCTTACTTTACTGCTAGAAAGCCACTTTATAAAGTCTCTTCCAAGATTATCTAATCCTGTGTCAACTTTGCTGTTTGTATAAGCATATAATATCTTAGGAAAGTCTGTCATCTTTTTACTGCGAAGAGTATCTGCATTTAACAATGAATCAATTGCACTTGCATCTTTTTTGATAATTTGTTCTAACCTATCAAGTTCTAGATTATCCACCTCTGGTGCTGTTTCAACTGACACAGGGGGTACGACCAAAACTTGATTGCCTTGGAATATTTCTGGGTCTCTCAAAGGAGATTCATTTCCATCTGCATCTACTTGTCTATGTATCACAACGGCTGTCTTTGACATGCCAATTTTTTTACCCAGGTCACTTTCAACATCTACTGCGTACTCAACTATATTAGGTTTGAATATGTAATTTTGTCCTTGTATCTGGGGCTTATTAAAATACAATAAGTCGCCTTTGAAATATCCTCTATAATCCTGTGGTGTGGCTTTTTCATAATCGTCAAAGATATCTTTCATTCTTCCTGCAAAGTTTTTATATGCTTGAGCCTTTTTTGCATCTGGGTTACTGGCTCCGGGGCGGGCCATAAGCATTTTTTGTAAATCTTCTCCAGACGTTGCTTTTCCGTCATATCCTTTGGCTCCGAAACCTGATTTGTCTGTAAGTATAAACTCTCCATTATCATTGCGTCCAAAAATGATTGCGGGAGATCCATCCCATTTGATCGTGACATCTCTGTGACCTCCTTGTTCCATTTGTCGTAAACTATTAAGAGCTCTCATGGCTCCTTTTGATCCTTGTAGATACACTAGGTCTTCTGCATGATCTATTCTAGCACCTTCGCTAATGGATTCAACTTGTCGCCATCCGTCTTTTTCAAAACCTGCAAGGCTCCCTACTGGTATTTTCTTCTTTGTAAAACCTTTTTTGATCATCACATGTGTGGCTGGTGTTCTAACTTTTTTATCTTTTTGTTTTTTTGCTACAGGTTGGTTACCTGTAATTTTACTACCAATCTTAGATCCTAATCCTGTGATTTGACCTAATGTTGTTTTGCCACCGCCTGCTTTTTTATAAGCATCAGCGGCCGCTTTGTAACCTCCAGGAGATGCTCTACCTGCCTTATATCCTGCTTTGGCTGTCTTTGCCAATCCTACTAAACCACTTGCCGCTTTTTGAAATATGTTTTTTTCAGCTATCATCATACCAGTTCTTATGTTTTTAGATTCTGGCATTGGAATTCCTTGCTTTGCAAAATTATCTTTCACATCTGCAACTAAATTTTCATAATCAGGACGTCCTTTGATTGCTTTATGTATAGTTTCAACACTATCCAAGTTGGCTCTATTAGCACCTGCACCTATTAGTTTTACTGCTATTTCGTTAGGATCAGTAGTAATAATCTCTTTGGTTTCTCTGTCAACTAAACCTTTAGTTGGTGACCACATCATTCCTTGTGCTTTAGCAATACTGGCAAGAAATATCATTCTATGAGCACCTTTGTAAGGTGTATCGTCGCCCATACCCCTAAGGGCAAATTTCATCCATTGCGGATTACCAAACATCAAATCTGTTTGAACAAATCCATTTGCAGGATTTCCGTTTATGGGTGTTCTTAAATGAACATTGGTTCCTGATTTTGCCACCCATTGTCTGGGATTATCATTAGGATGTGTTTTTTCTGCCCAGGCCTTTAATTTTTGAAAAACTTCTTCTTTATCATTCTTACTCTGATCAACTGCAATGTCTATGTCACCGCTAGAACTTCTTATTCCTGTGCTTCCTAGTTTCATATCCTTCAATGATAAACCAGTAAGTTTTTCTACCCAACCGATAGTAGGGTCTACTGAATCTCTTGCTATTCTCTGCGTTAAAGGTTTACCTGTTTCAGGTTCTTTAAATATATTTCCGCCTTCTTTAAGAATTGCCATTCTTTTTGCTCTCTTTTATTTTGGTAATGCCACGTTTAAATTTTCTAGGATCACCCGATCTAATACTGTTTATGAACCGTCTTTCTAGTTCTAATGCTTCTTCATCAGAGTATTGATCTGAAATTTTATGGAACAAGTTAATAGTGCTTTCTATTAAATTATGCCCTGTCGTAGCAATAAGACTCTCTTTATCCTTATGTAAATTAAGACTATTGAGCTCTTGTAGTATAGATCTAGTGGCTTTTTTCATAATCATATCCCCTATAACATATTTAGCCGGTTGCAGATAAATATATTATGATAAAGAAGAAAGTGTTTTATGATTAAAAAATTAAGTTTCAAAGAAAAGTCCTTGTTGTTTGCTAAACTGGCTAAGATTGCTTATTATAACAAGAAAGAAGCAACAAGTCAAGCGAAAAAATTAGGTTTCACAACCACAGAATTTTATGACAAAAAAGGATCTCAAGCATATAGGTTTATGAATAAAACTGATTTAGTAATTGCTTGTCGTGGTACAGAGCCCACGTGTTGGAACGATATAAGTGCTGACCTAAAAGCCATTCCTGTGATGGCTGAAACAGTTAGTAGAGTGCATAAAGGCTTTAAAGAAGAAGTAGATGAACTATGGCCTATGGTATGCGAAGATATCAATAGAAAAGTCAACATTAAAAAAGATTTATGGTTTTGCGGACANAGTTTAGGAGCCGCAATGGCAACTATTATGTCTAGTAGAGCGAAGCATAATGAAAGTTTAAATGATCCTATTGAATTATACACATATGGTTCTCCAAGAGTAGGATGGAGAAAGTATGTAAAAAGTTTAAATGTTGTACACCATAGATGGAGAAACAATAACGATATAGTAACCAAAGTTCCTTTATTGCTAATGGGATATGTTCACCATGGTGAATTACACTATATCACAAGCGACGGTAAAAAGGGCAAGCCAGGATTCATAGACTGGTGTAAGGGCATGTGGTCAGGAATTAAAGAAAAGAAGTTTGATTCCATAGGAGATCACGATATTCAGGCATACCACGATCAGATAGAGAAAGCTCTTTAGGAGTTGTAATTGAAAGAATGGATTTTAATTTTAGTCACAGCCTTATCAGACGGGTCAGTCAAAACAGAACACGTAGATAGTTTTGATAATCTACCACGTTGTGAATATGCCGCGAAAGCAAGAAAGACTTTCTTCCCAAGTGATTACAGTAAACAGTTTGTTTGTTTACAGGAACCTATACAATCCAAACATAAGTGACCCAGTAACTGCACATCCTATTGACATTGCAAGCCAAAACCCGTATGCTGGCAATAGATAAACAAAAATAGGAAAGAATAGTAAACTAATTAAAACAAAATAGATAGTTTGAATACTTAAAGTTTTAAATGTTTGCACATCAACTCCAGCATAATGTAAAAATATAAAAGACACAATACTTGCCAAAGGTATACCTAATACGAATGCTCCAATAGTTGGATACTTCTGACTAACAGAACTTACCGTAGCAATTATTATTCCTCCTATAATTGTTTTAATTAAAAATTCCATTACACAAATAAACTACTTACTGACTCTTCGTTAGTTACTCTTCTTATTGCTTCACCAAATAGTTGGGAAACTGAAACCTGTCTAGTCTTTTTACAGTTCTTAGGACAACGATTAGGAATGCTATCTGTTACAACAAGTTCTTCGAGTACACTCTTTTCAACCTTTTGACAAGCATCATCTGATAGTACCCCGTGTGTGATATAAGCTCTAACCGATAGAGCACCTGCGTCCTTGATTGCCTGTGCGGCATTGCAAAGTGTTCCGCCTGAATCTACAATATCATCTACTAGGATAGCATGTTTGCCTTTTACATCTCCTATTAGATTCATTACTTCTGATTTACCTGCTTCTGGTCTACGTTTATCAACAACACAGATGTCTCCGTTAAACATATCTGCAAACTTTCTGGCACGAACAACTCCTCCTGCGTCTGGTGAAACAAACACAGTACCAACCTGTTCTACATCAGGATCATCTATTATGCCAATAGTCCTTTTGATGTCTTTGGCAAAGACCACCCTGCTTGTCAGATCGTCTACCGGGATATCAAAGAACCCTTGTATCTGACCAGCATGAAGATCCATAGTTAAGATCCTATCCGCTCCTGATTTTGTAATAAGGTTGGCAACTAACTTTGCTGTGATAGGTGTACGTGAAGCACTCTTACGGTCCTGTCTAGCATAGCCATAGTAAGGTAGCACCGCAGTAATTCTAGATGCCGAACTACGTTTGGCCGCATCTATCATTATCATTAATTCCATCAAGCTATCATTGACAGGTGTGCATGTTGATTGTACAATGAAAACATCTTCGCCTCTGATGTTTTCCAAAAACTCTACACTTGACTCGCCGTCAGCAAAGGTGCTGATGTTGGCAGGGACAAGTGTTGCGAAACAATGTTCCGCAATCTCTGTTGCTAATTTTGGATTAGCATTTCCTGTGATTATTTTCATTCTCAAAGTAAGCCTTCCTCCTGGTGAATTTTATACAAGTATATAACAAATTCATATCGTTGTCAACCTCTTATCCGAAGTCTCCACTCACATAAGCCTTTGTCTTTCTATTGTTTGGATTATTAAATATCTTTTTGGTAGCACCTTTTTCAATAATCTCTCCTAGGTGAAAGTATGCTGTCGTATCTGAAATACGTTTTGCCTGTTGCATGTTGTGAGTTACTATAACTATTGTGTAATTCTTTTTAAGTTCCATTATCAACTGTTCAATGGCATTGGTAGATATAGGATCCAATGCTGAACAAGGTTCATCCAGTAGTAATATTTGTGGATCTACACTCAAGGATCTTGCTATACATAATCTCTGTTGTTGTCCTCCTGACAATCCAAATGCTTCGTCATGAAGCCTATCCTTTACTTCGTCCCATAGATTTGCCTTAACCAAACTCTGTTCTACAATGCCGTCCAGTTCTCTTTTGCTATTCGCCATTCTGTGTAACTGAGGACCATAGGCTATGTTTTCATAAATGCTCTTAGGAAAAGGATTAGGCTTTTGAAATACCATGCCAACACTCTTACGTAGATTATTGACATTGGTATATGCCGTTCTATAAATGTCAGTTCCGTCTATGTCTATGCTACCTTCTGTTCTACAGATATCTATGAAGTCATTCATCCTGTTGATAGCTCTCAGTAAAGTGCTTTTACCACAACCACTGGGACCAATCAGTGCTGTCACGTTGTTCTTCCTTATGGTAAGGTTGGCATCAATTATAGCATGGTGATCACCATACCATATGTTTAGATTGCGAACGTTTACCTTTGAACTTTCTTCAAGTGTCAGTGTTTCTCTTACCATTTTATTTCAAACCTCTTTCTTAACCAAATTGCTAATAAGTTTAGTGCTACCAGTAATAAAAGTAGAACAAGTATTGCCGCACTGGTCTTTTCAGCAAAACCTCTCTCAGGTGAATCTGCCCATAGATAAATCTGTACAGGTAAACTCGTAGCAGGATCCATTATTCCACTAGGTGCCACAAGTATGAATGCGACCATGCCTATCATTAGCAATGGTGCTGACTCTCCAATGGCCCTTGCTATTCCTATTATTGTTCCTGTTATGATGCCAGGCATTGCCGCAGGCAACACTTGGTATATGGTAGTTTGTAGCCTACTTGCTCCTAGTCCATTAGAAGCATCTCGAACGCTCTGTGGCACGGTTCTCAAAGCCGTTCTGGCCGCTATAACAATGGTAGGCAATATCAAAATAGAAAGTGTGATACCTCCTACCAGACTGGCACTCCTTGGCATACCAAAGAAGTTGATTAACAAACTCAGTCCTAGTAAACCATATACGATGCTAGGTACTGCCGCTAGGTTATTGATATTGATCTCCATGAAGTCCCTGTATCTACTCCATCCGTTGCCTTTACGTTTAGGAAACTCCTCCATGTATGTGGCACACCCTACTCCTATAGGAAAAGCAAAGGCAACAGCCAGACCTATGGTATACACAGTTCCTATGAGAGCTCCCCATATTCCTGCTATCTCAGGAGAACGACTGTCTGAATTCCGCCAAAAGTCCCAGTTCCAAGTCCTGTATATCTTGTCATCAGCTATCAACTTATCCACGATTGGTCTTTGTGAATCCGTTAGCTTGTCGTACACACCTTTGACATACATGTCTACGTTGGTGTGTGCAACCAATGTGTATGTGCCTGGTTCGGTTATATCTATCTTACTGTAGGCGTTAGGGGTAACCAGTTGTCGTAATCCTTTCTTGGTCTTTCTGTCAGGATCTAATGCGAGTTGATACATGGCTTGGTTGATTGTTTTCTTTGTGGTGCTTTCTATCGTTACAACATCCACATCAATCTTGGTTTGTGTAAATGCTCCTATACCTCTATATCCCAGTGTTGTAAAAAACACTAACATCAGCATGGCTGTTATGACAACCGCACTACGACAGGCATACTCTAATATCCTCTGAGTCCTGCGTCTTCTACCTGTTAGTTTACTGTCTAAGTCTATTGATGGCATTCTTGTAATTCCTATATGCGATCCAGTTCAATATAAACGTGACCAAAAACAATGTAAATGCCAAAGCAAAGGCACTCAGTGTTTTCGCACTATCAAACTCCTGATCTCCTATTAATAATGTAACTATCTGAACTGTCACTGTGGTAACTGCTTCTAATGGATTGGCTGTCATGTTAGCGGCCAAACCCGCGGCCATAACAACAATCATGGTTTCTCCTATGGCTCTTGCTATCGCCATGATGAATCCTGCTACTATTCCAGGGAAGGCGGCAGGTAGTATTATTTGTAAAATTGTTTCTTCTCTTGTTGCTCCCAACCCTCTCGCACCATCTCTGATAGCACTTGGTACTGCCTTGATGACATCATCTGTTATTGAACTGATCAAGGGTATGATCATCACACCCATTACTATACCTGCGGCCAAGGCACTCTCCGTTGATACGTCTAGCCCTAGTGTGTAACCAGTATTTCTCAACCATGGTCCTAAAACCAAGGCGGCAAAAAATCCATACACCACGGTAGGGATGCCTGCGAGTATTTCCAATAGTGGCTTGACGAAAGTTCTTGTGGTTGGCTTTAAATATTCTGCTGTCAGTATAGCACTTAACAATCCCAAAGGACCTGCTATACAAATCGCTATTAATGTAATGAACAACGTACCCCACAACAAGGGCAGTATTCCAAATTGTCCGCTTGATCCTACTGAGTCTGCCCTAAAGGCTGTCTGTGGTGACCAAGTGGTGTTAAAGAAAAAATCGTTTGGATTAACGAGTGTAAAAAATTTAATAGTTTCGTATGAAAGACTTGCCACAATGGCAAATGTAATAGCAACTGTGATCCAACTGCTGATCCTAAAGAAGTTTTTCAATAAATCTTCATTAAGACCTGACTCTTTTTTCTTTGGTCCTATCCAAATAAACATGCTTCACCTTTGTGTTAGTGAGTGAGAAATACTTCTCCCACTCACAACTTTTTCGTTAGTTTAACACATCTGCTCTAACTTTGTCAAGTTCTTTTTGCGGTAATGGAATAAGTCCCGCATCACCCAAAGAACCATCAGCGCCAGCAATGTCGTCACTTAGGTACAGTTCCATGAACTCTTTCATACCTGCTGTAACACCTACATGCTCTTTTTTAGCATATACATACAAGGCTCTAGAAGCTGGATAGCTACCATCTGCGATAGAATCAAATGTAGGAACTACACCTGCGATAGGTGAGCCTTGGATTACATCTGCATTCTGATCTAGGAATGAATAACCAAAGATTCCGAAAGCATTAGGATTGTTTGCCAGTTTTTGAATGATAAGGTTATCATTCTCACCTGCTTCTACATACGCACCATCTTCACGGATACCATGGCAGATACCCTTATATGCTTTCTTGTCCTTCTTCTTCATTGCTTTTACCCAATCATAAGTTTTACAACCTGCTTCCATAACAAGCTCTACCCACGCATCACGTGTACCTGAACTTGGTGGAGGACCTAATACTTCGATCTTGGTTGCTGGAAACTTTGAATTGATTTGGTTCCAATGTGTAAATGTGTTAGGCACAAGGTTACCGTTTTCTTGCGGTACGTCTTTCGCAAGAGCTTGGAACAACTCACGTGGTGTTACTTCCAACACGCCTGACTTCTTGCTGTTCGCAAACACGATACCATCGTATCCTACTTTCATTTCCAAAGGAGTGATACCTTTTGCGGCACACTTTTCTTTTTCACTACCTTTAATCGCTCTTGAGGCATTTGTAAAGTCTGGATGGCTGTCGCCAATTCCAGCACAGAACAACTTCATACCGCCACCAGTTCCTGTTGATTCGATAACAGGTGCTGTATTACCTTCTGCGGCAAATGTTTCTCCTACGATTGTTGTGAAAGGATAAACTGTAGAGGATCCTACAATTCTAATTTCTCGTGCTTCGACTACCGAGGTAATCGCAAACACCGCCACGAGTGCGGCTACGATTGATTTAACCATTTACTTCTCCTTTATCTGGCATTGCCCTGTTGGGCCATCATCAAAAGAGTAGAACTTTTTTTGTCCTACATCGTTATTTATAACATACCTTGTAAAGAAGTCAAGAAAAGAAAGATTAAACTTTTATTACAAACATTGGCTCTGGGGGGAGGACTCGAACCTCCACGGTAAATATATTGCAGTACATCTACCACACGAGAAACAGTCGTGCATGTCTACCAATTTCATCACCCCAGACTATTTTATATAGTGTCCAATGCACTTATCATTCTTGTCATTCCTATTCCTCCACCTACTCTAGGAAAGAAATCAAACTCCAAGAATTTTTCTAACTCTGCTTCTACTCTGTCTTTACCAAACAGTTTATACAGTAGTTCAGAGTATTCTCCGTTTGTGATTGTGTGAAATGTATCACGCATCTGTTCTACATCAGTTGATCGTTCAGCTGATCCTATTGTTTCCATACCGCCTAATATAACATCAATCTTTTTACTTGTGACTCCATCTGTGTTTCTAGACATGTTCCAGAAAGGACTTGTAAACTCTGGAAAGTGTGTTATCATTCCATAGCCTATCTTTTCTTCATGCTCATGATCCAGTTCTTCTACATCAAAATCTGATACCCATTTAAAATAAGTCTGATCTGAAAGTTTAGGAAAGCCTAGGTATTCACATAGTTCTATTTCCATTTCTTTTAAGTTGTCTACGTTGCCTGGCATTTCAAATTCAAACATTGGAAATATAATATCATGTCTGCCTTCTACTGCATTTGGTTCCTGTCTATAGGAAGTGGAGACACAAAAAAACCCCTTACTAGAGGGGCTACTTAATAGTTCATGTTCTAGCCACATCTGGCCTGTTTGTGGCAAGGGCCAAACCTGCCCTGCATAATTGTAAGTTGCTACATTGAATGGATCTTCACATGCGGCGAGTATTGATAATCTATTTTGTGTGTGGACTTCTTNAAACCCTTTGTCCAAAAAAAATGACCTTAAAAGGCCAACTGTTTTAGTAAACTTTGTGGGGGATATTAGTTGCGTCATTTATTTTTCCTTTTTGCTGTTGTCAAGTCAAAAAAAATTTCGGTCAAAAAAAAATTAACCTTGTTTTCTTATCAAGGTATTTATCAAATAGAAAAAATAAGCCAGGTTTCCCTGGCTTAGATTATTTGGTTCGACCGCTTAAGAAATCATTTTCCTCATCGGTGTAAGGCCACATTAAAGTTCTCCAAGTAACTTTTTAAGTTTCTTTTTGCTTTTTCCTCTTACCTTAGCCTTCGCAATAGCATCTAGGTTTGATGTATCTCCGCCGACTACTACAAGTGCAATCATGCCCATTGAAGCATGTGGTGTACACTGGTAAAGGTATACGCCTGGTGTGTCAAAAGTAATCGCAACTTCTTTATTGTTCTTACTTTTCTTTGGTAACTCCCATCCGTCTGGACCTGCAATAAAATGTACGTTGTGTCCTTTGGATGCTGGTAACCAAGTGATCGTGTCTCCCACGTCAATCTCAGCGACATCAACAGAATAAACCATTTTTTCTTTTCCTAGTTTATTCAACATATCGATTGACATGTCTGCTGAATACGCCATACTAGATACAAAAACTACTGAAAATACTGCTACTACTAATGCAATTAAGTTTTTCATGCTTACTTCTCCTCGTTGCTTGTCATTAATGCCTTTGCTTCTTTATGTAATCCCATACGAGTCATCTCATTCGCCGCTCTGGCTCTTGCTATTGCATCGCATGATTTCATAAATGCTTTTCCGAAGTTTGACATAGCTTCGCAAAAAGCACAATAGGTTGCTGTTATGCTGGTCATTAATATATCCCCTTTCGTGCTAGTTCTTGTTGCCTTCTTTCTAGCTCTGCTAGATCTGATGCTTTGCCTAAATAGTTCTCCACTAATGTTTGCCTGTAATGTTGATAACTAAAAAAATTAGTTATAGTTTTTAATAATTTACCCATTATATATTTTCTCCTCTAGGTACAACGCCTGGATTGGCTTTCATTTGTAGATAGGCCTGTCTCCAATGCCTACCATATTCCACTTTTGCCCATCTCATGAGCTCTGCGTCATTATTGGCTGGCGTTGTCATCCAGTCAAAAATATTCGCAAGAATGTCGTATAGACTTTTCATATAATCTCCTTAAGAATTTTAATTTTGGATGCTTGAGGAAAGCAATACCCCGGAACTTCCCCGGCGGTGCAATTACCTTTGGTAACCGTCAATCGCTTGTATGGCACTGATGCCGTGCCCTAGTCTTTCCTAGTGTCTATATGTGTGTGAACATTGCGTTCAACTGTATTTACCACTGGGATAAAAAAATGTGTGAAAACTGACGGGCAAGGCTGTCTTGTTATTTTTGCATGGATCGTTTTCCGATTTGTCTCAACAAATCATCTTTGGAAAGTTTATATCCACTTTGTTTCCATTTTAGTTTTAGCTTGTCTAAAATTTTACCTATCTCTATGCCGGGCTTCATGCCCTTTGCAATCAAATCTTTACCTGCTACAGGAAACTCTGGCTTGTCATACAAACGGATTGTGTCAGCTAAATTAAATTTTCCTTGGACATTTAATAAATCAACGACAGCCTGTTTACTGTTGCCTGCATGTAACAAATCTATTGCACTTTTTCTATCTAAAGGTTTACTTTTATTAGTAACGAGAAAGTTTAAAAGGGCAGACTCTTGCTTACTCATTTTCCAACTACCTGCCAAACTATTATTAGATACTAGTACTGATAGAGGAACAATAGGATTCTTGGTTCTTTCAAGTCTAGCAATTTGTCCTGCGTTCGCTACAGGAAGTCCTATTGAATTAGCAACTCCTGTTTTACCCATCCATTTTAAACTTTCTTCTGCGTTTCTGCCTGTGAGTAATTTCTTAACTTCACTCCAAATTCTTTCGGGAGAAATCTTACTCAATCCACCTACATTATCTTTGATAGCACCAAGTGTACTGTTATCCCAATTAGGATCTTCTAACCTACTTTGAAATCTAAAGTAACGAAGTATTCTAAGATAATCTTCTTTGATTCTTTCACTAGGATCGCCAACAAATTTACTTACCCTGTCTTGCAAATGATCCATACCACCGTAGTAATCAAATAGTTTGCCAGAGAAATCAACACTCATTGCATTATACGTAAGGTCTCTTCTTTTAGCATCAGCTTTCCAATCCTTAACATATTCTACCTTAGCATGTCTGCCATCAGTTTCTTTGTCTGCTCTAAGAGTTGTTATTTCGTAAGGAACTCTGTCTATAATGGCAGTAATTGTGCCATGTTGTAAACCTGTTGGTTTGTATCTAATGTTGTTGTCTTTGAATAATTCTATCATTTGCTCAGGTGTAGCATCAGTGGCGAGATCAACATCTTTAGGCATTTTTTTCAATGCCAAATCTCTCACTGCACCACCTACGACTCTAATAGTGTATCCATTTCCTGTAAATGCTTTACCCAAGGTTCGTAGCTCAGGAGTCATGACTTGACGAAATGCTCCGGTATCTATCTTTTCAAATTCTTTAGCTCTCATGATATAATATTTATTTGAGTATTCTTGAAACTTTCCAAGGTGTAAAACAAACTGTGCCTAGACTGATATGATCGGCACCTGCTTCAATGTAATTTTGTGCATCTGTTTTACTTTTTACTCCTCCCCCTGCTATTATTTCTATGTGTTTGTGTTTGTTTTTTATATAATCTATTATTCTTAATGTGTGTTCTACAAGGACTTGACCACTTAATCCACCGTTAGGTGTGTATAAAGTATTACTTGCATGTATTTGATTATAACCCATATCTACTATTTTGTCAAGCAAATTATTACTCGCGGTAGGAGGTACTTTTACTATACACCATTCGTTTCTCATGCGTTCTGGAAACAATTCAAAATCTTTAAATGTAGTGGTGTCGTCATGTGAACCAAGATTAGGACAGCTAATGTTGAGCTCTATGTTTCTATCTGGACTGATCATCTTTTGAACTATTGTCCAGTCATCCTCTTTGATGGCGGCAATACTTAACACATCATCATAGGAAGTATTAAACATTCCATGTTGCAAACCTTTATTACGTAGGCCTATTTGATTACGCCAGACCATTCCTTTGTCTGTTCGTACGTATCTTAAAGTTTTTAGGATTTGTTTTAAGAGTCCCGGCCTTGGCGCGACCGTCCAAGTGCCGGTAACCCTGGTCGCGTTTTTAAATTTTAAATAGTTTCCAAATGGAGCTGAAATAAAAAACACTTACTTGAGCCATGCTATTTTCTCACCTGCCTTGACTCTTCGTTCTTGTTCTGCTACTGAACCCGGATACTTCCAAGCCCATATAGCCACCAGTGCCATGAATCCTCCGCTCCACATAACTGCTTTGATGTTTTCTGTTGTGAACCATAGAAATGCAAGTGATGAAGCCATTACAGCAACCATTAGATATTTTCCCTTTGTAGGAAATACTTTCTTCTGTACCCAGTTTGTGAGGAATGGGCCAAAGTATTTGTGATTGTATAACCAATCGTGCATTCTTTTAGAACTTTTCGCAAAACAATATGCCGCGAAAACCAAGAAGATTGAAAACGGAATACCCGGAACTATAACACCCACATAGGCCATTCCTAAAGATAGGAAACCTAATCCCATCCAGATATATTTCTTAAATTTACTCATTTATTACCTTTCGTAACGAATCCACCAAGTCACTTATCATTGCATCTGTATGCAAAGGTGTTGGAGTAAAACGTAGTCTTTCTGTTCCAACATCGACAGTTGGATAGTTTATTGGTTGAACGTAAATGTTATGATCATTTAACAATGTATCGCTCAACTGCTTACAACGTACAGCGTCTTTTATCATTACAGGAACAATATGAGTTGTTGCACCTTCGTGCATTTCAATTCCATAATGATTAAGTTTTCCTCTCAATTTCTTAGCCTGTAGCTGATGCTGTTCTCTCAACTCGTTGTGATCCATTACATATTTAATACTTGCTAGAGCACCTGCACATATAACTGGACTGGTTGAAGTTGTGAAGATAAAGCCTGAGGCTACAGAACGTATTGCATCAATCACTAAACTATCTCCTGCAATGTACCCTCCCTGTAATCCAAAGGCTTTACCCAAAGTGCCATTTACTATGTCTATTCGATCCTGTAAGCCTAGTTCTTCTAGCTTACCCGCTCCATGCTGTCCATATAATCCTACAGCATGAACTTCATCTATGAAAGTCATAGCACCATACTTGTCTGCCAAGTTGCAAACTTCGAGCATAGGCGAAGCGTCTCCATCCATGCTATACACGGATTCAAAAACGATACAAGGCGTACCTGACACGCTTTTAAGTGCCTGCTCGAGGTCGTCCATGTCATTGTGCCTCCATATCTTTTTAGAAGCACCACTGTGTCTAATACCTTGAATAAGTGATGCATGATTCTTGCTGTCACTTAAAAACACAATGTCGGGAATGATCTTGCTTAGGGCGACTAAAGTCCATTCGTTTGCAACATAGGCAGAGGTAAACATTAAAGCTGATTCTTTTTTATGAAGTTGTGATAATTGCTGTTCAAGAGCAACATGATAATGGCTTGTGCCACCTATGTTTCTTGTGCCTCCACTACCACTTCCTGTTTGGTCAAGAGCTGTGTGCATTGCGTCAATAACAACTTTGTTCTGTCCCATTCCTAAATAATCATTTGAACACCAGTTTACAATGTTCTTTATAGCATATTTAGAATACCAAATAGCATTAGGGAAGTTACCTCTTTCCCTTACAATGTCATTGAAAACTCTATACTTTCCGTCACTCTTTAGATTGTTTATTACTTGTTCGAACGGCTTCTTGTTTATCATTTATATACTTCCGATAGGTTGCTTGGTCAATATGCACATAAGACCCCATAAATGGGTGCGTCACGGTAATTATACCAGCTTTGATGTTTTCTTTTTCAACTTCATTAACGTAAGACGCAATATTTTTTAACCAATTAAACATTATATATTACTTATCCAAATAAATACTAATATGAAAGTATGTTTGAATTGCGGTAGAGAACACGAAGGAAGGCTCGTAGAAGAGTTTCGTGACGGAGATAACAAGCCTATAGAGATAGTTGTCTGCCAACATGCTAGATATGAAACTGATGATGAAGGGCAAATAGATGGCAACAATCAAGTGTAAAGGTTTAACGGGTGTTCAATTTAACCTAACAGTCACAATGGGTTCAACTACTATGAATGGGTTGACTGCATTGGCTCAGGCTGTGGAAGGACAAGAAATTGTAACTGCCATGTATGCAGAGATACATGCAGAAAAAGACTCGTCAATCAACCAAACAAACAATGGCAGTGATACTCTTACAGCCGCAGGATTGGCAGAAGGCGATATGGTTATATGCATTCCTAGATACTCAGGATCAAACGGTTTCAAAAGACAACGACAAGAAGAAAAATTAAGAATTGCAGTTACTAAACGTAAAGGTTTGGCGGCGGCAGATACCAATGCAATATATTATAGAGCTTTAAACACAAAAACCAAAACAAACTTACCTACACTATATGCCGCTGGCAATAATACAAACTTGGTTGACAATGCTAACTCTGGAGGACTTGTAACAGGGAGACCTTGGACCTAATGGTTATTGAACTAGCCATGGCTGGCATGTTACAATGTTTTATAGCTCATAAACAAATAGTACAAGACGATATCAATTGTTTCTATCAATGTGTAGATACCACTAAAGAATTTGCAAGTACATTAAAAGAATACCAATGTCCAAGAGTATTGTATGTTGAACGAAAACCATTACCGTTCAAGGAACGTGACAGGAAAGCAAACAAGTGGACACAAGAGCAAATGGATATAATTAATACTCCTAAATAGATTAACCCCTAGCATTATTTCTAACACTAGGGGTTGCCGTTTCTCCTATACTTTTGTTGTGCAGGCTATGCCTCTGTATTACTTTTCTTATGTGTATTTTCTACAAAGTCGTAGAACTTATTAGCTGTTTCTAAAATTTGATCTACGCCTGGAATTGAAGGCATCTCTACTTTAGTAACAAGTTCGTTACCTTCTTTCCTTTGTTCCATCTCCCAGCCTTGATATTTGAAACCATATTCCAATGCACATTGGTCTTTGGCCATTTCTAGGATCTTGGTGCGAATTTCGTATCCGTTCTTATTTGTTTTTACTTGTGGTGCTAATGACTTCATGAAGTCAGCCATTTCTTGAGGTGTTTTAAACATAACTTTCTCCTTGTGTGTTTGTGTGTACTTTTATTTATGTTTATTGAAAAAAGTTGACAACTTTTTCGAACATTTCTGTAATTTGTTGTGCATTATTGGCTGTTTGAATTTTAGCCTCTGCCCAAGCCTGTGTTTGATATTCTACAATCTTTTCTTTTTCTGTAGTTAACCAATTTGTTATTGTTTCCATTGTTTCCTCCTGTTGTATAAACATTACGACATTACAATAGATTCGTCAACTGGTTTTGGTAAAATTCCTGCTATTGTGGCAAGTGTTAGCTTTTTTGGATCATAATTATTACAATAAATGCCACAGCCTCTTAAATTGTAATCTCCTCCCCAACTATTTTCCTTATGAAGTTTGATTTCATCTGCATTCAACCCATATTCTTGTAGTTTTTTATACTGCGGGGTAAGTTTCCATCTATCTACCATAGGTTGTGCAATATGTCTCCACCTGTCATCAAAGTCACCCATGTTGATGATCTTTATGAGCACTGGTTTCATGCTTGTCTGGTAATGAAGTTCTGTCTTATAGCCTTGGGTTTGAAATATTTTTCAATGATAGATTTTGCTTCAACTACATTATATTCTTTACAACTGAAGATATCTATATATGCATCTCCATTTATGTCAACTAGATGTCCACTGATATTGCTAGTTTGTATCATTTGAAAAAAGCTGATACCTGCTTTGTCTGGATCATGTGTGGCGAAATGTTCAATCACAGGATCGCCATATGCCTCCATGTCTATTTTTTCTACTAATTCTTTGATAAAGTTTTTTATGTGTTCTTTATCTGATATGGTTGCCATGTCACAAGATTTGCAATCAAATGTAGCATGGTATCCCCAATATGTCATGTAGTATCTCCTGACAGAGCTGGTTGAAATTCTGCACCTGCATTTATAATACACCATATTCCTGGACCAAATGGTGGATCAAACTTTACAACTAGACTTGTTGTTTTTGTTTCTGGATTAGCATAAAAGGTATATGGAGCAGGTTGCATTAAACCGTCTGGCCTAATAACAAATGTCTGGCCTTCACCGACTGCTACTTCTTCAAAATTTTCTAAAATCTTTTTTACAAACTTTGGTGCTCCGCAATCAATTAATGCTGGCATCCTAAACATTCCGTCTGTGGGAAATGGAAAGTTTGGATCTGTAAAGTTTTTAGGTGGAATAGTTTTTGTGTTTGGCTCTTGGGCATACAAAGTATTGCTGAAGAGTGCGACTGTTACTGCTAATATTATCGCTAAGGTTTTCATGTGTGTCTCCTACGAGGGCGTATACATATATCTATCTTGTAATGTAAAGAGAGGTGTTTAAAAGTGGTTCTAGAACAAATTTTCCATCATTCGTTGGCTAGCTAAATCTACCGACGCCTTCCACTGCTCTTCTCCTTCGTAATTATAAAATATATCTTGATTAGGTTCTATGATTAACCAAGACTTATTTCTATATACTTCGTTTTGTAATTGCGGAAGAGTCCAAGTACTCATACCGCTCATTAGACGCCAACAACTTGGTAGATTGTTGGTTGCTAACTTTTCTAGCATTAACTCATCTGATGTAACTGCATTTCCATGAGTTGCTTGAATAGTGTTAGTGGATTGCCATTCGGCCGTATGTAATAATAATAAACTTTGTTCTGATACAGGTCCTCCTCTATATAAAGGAGCATTGACCCCGCTGTTGCCCACAGCACCTCTCAGCTTATGAACATCAGCTAAAGACATTCCTGATCTCTTGTTCAAAATAAGTCCTATTACAACTTCTTGTTGTTGTTCGTACACATATATTACACTCTTTTGAAAATAAGGATCCCTCATAGTATGAGGTTTTGCGACTAGCAACTTACCTTTGAACTTTGACTCCACCATGGTTAACTCCAATCTGGTAACGGTCCACCATGTTTTGCGCCTTTAATCTTTTTACCACCTACAGTTATACGTCTTTTTCCTATCTTATGACTCTTTTTGCCATCTCTTGATCTAAGTCCTTGTGATTTACATGATGCAAGAGCACTGGCACCTAAAGCGTCGTTAGGACGACTGGAGCGACAGAGCTCTTTAGAAGCCTGCCACTCAGTCTCTATTTCACTACCTAATTCTTTGTTCAGTTCGTTTATCTTCATGCTATCTATATTTATCTGCGGGACACATCACTTCCTCCTCTCTGGTTCCTGCTGGTAACGAAAAGGTGAATGCTTTTCTTGGACCTCGAGTGGTCCCTATCACTAATTCTCCAGACTTTTCAAAAAACTCGATCTTGGTTATCTCTGCAGGTTCTTTTTTCTGACCTACAAGGATTGTTTGGCCTAATGCTAGGCTCAAATCAAATGTTGATATTTTCATTGGATTCTCCATGACGTTTTTCATGATGTGTGTCGTCCTTTCTGCTTTGGACATTAGTATTTACCGTAAAGGCCCCGCTGTTATATACACCTGGTAAATACATTATACACTCGTATACTAATTTAAAGGAAGAATATCATGAGATTTCAACTTAAATTGGACGACATAGGCAACTACCTAATCGTGGATACCTGGAGAGGTTGGACTTTAGCAAAGGCAACCACAATTCAGTTAGGTGCTAGGATCTGCCAGAACCTTAACAAAAAACTAGGTACCAAAAAATATCTAAAAGAATATCGCCAAAAATACTTGACAAGTTAGACCGTATATAATATAGTATAGACATGATGCAACACATGAACGGAGATTATCATGTCATTATATTTTGAAATACTTATTGGTGCAATAGTTTTCAATGCCATTCACGTTATGGTGACTGGTGAACAATTTATGATCACTTTGCCTTAGGAGACTGTATGTTACCTAATCCTTTCAGTAGATTATTTCTCACTGCTATATTAATCACTATCACTATCATTCTGTTGAGTGGATGTAGTTCAACTATCACTCCTAATAACGAATGGTATATGTCAGCCATCAAACCCAAGGGCGAAAAATCTTATGATCCACCAGGTGGGGATTGGATCTTTTTACCTAATGAACCAAATTCAGCAAGGGGCCTTTTGAGGAGGCAGGGTTGGAACTGGCCTAAGGATGGGTCAGCGCCTCAGTATTAATCTTTCAAAAAAAAATTACCAAAATAGGTTGACATTTATTCCTGGTGACTATATTATATAAGAGTAATTAGGCAAACAGAAAGGCAAGAGGGTTCAAAATATGTTTTACATCTACGAAAATTCATCAACTTATATTATAGGCAAGCCAGACAGAAATGGTGTTGCAAGACCAGACCATAGCCAATCTTATAAGACTATGGCATCAGCCAAAGCAGGGCTCACTCGAATTGCAAAGGCGAGCGGATTACTTCAAACTGATCCAAATTATCCCCTTTATAGATATAGCATCTGTGAAGCAGAAAAGTTTCATAGAGATATAGAAAAGTCCGTGAAGAAGAAAAATCTTATGAACGGCAAAGAATTTATGGAGAAGGTCAATACTCCATATTATTGTTCACCATCATCAGAAACCTATTGGAGTATGTAATATGGGATTAGAAACTTTATCAACGGTTGAAATTAGGGAACGATATCACAAGTTGGGCAAGGATGTTCCAAATATGTTTTGGCAACATGGAACGATGTGGATCGACACTGAAGACACAGATGACCTTAGAATTATCAAAGAGGTCATGGAAGATGAGGTTCTCAATCAAAATTTAACCGTTGACTTTAATTTATTAAAGGCAACAGAAACAGAGCCATGGGACCAATGGTCGATGGACATAGTGGAGAAATAATAATGAATAAAATGCAGAGCAGAATGCTTATAGAAATGGTAGCCAGAATGACTGCCGATGAGAGACAATCCTTCATAGAGGAGATGGATAAGAGATTTCCAAATCTCGTAGATGATTTAGGAAGTTATATTTTTATCACCCAACAGGAGAGAAACAACCAATTAGAATTAGACATAAGGCATGGTATCTAATGGCTGAGATTTTTATGTTCATCTCTTATGCTTTAGGAACCGCAATGGGCTTTTATTTTGCCAGGGCTAAGATCAAAAATATTATTGGTGAAACTATAGACAATCTAATCAAACAAGGTTATCTTAGGGCTGAACTTAAATCAGATGGCGAATACGACATAAAGAAGTGGAATGAAACATGAAGTTCATCTTAATAGCAACCGCAATGAATCTGCAATTGGTTTATCCTAGCCAAGAGGTTTGCAATCAAGCCTTAACCGACGTGATCAAACAAGATCCTAAGGCAATTTGTATTCCGGCAGGAGAGCAACCAGTCGACACGATGTTCGACAATTTTGTGAATATGATTATTAAATTAGACAAACTCAACCAAAATAAGTTGACAGATACAGATTAAGATCATATACTATAAACATAATTAGGCAAACAGAAAGAGGGAACAATGGCAAATAATTTGGTTACAAAGGCAGTAGAACTAATCTATCAAATGGAAGGCACTCAACTCCAAGAGGTGATTGAGGCTGTCCAACTCAAAAGACAGTATCTAGCCAAGCAGGCTATCAAAAAATTTATTGTAGGTGACATGGTACAATTCACTTCAAAAAGAACGGGTGGTAAGGTAAATGCTACCGTTGAAAAGGTGAATAGAAAATATGTCATAGTTTCAACTCATATTGGTGGAGAGAAGTGGAGAGTTCCAGCTTCAATGCTCGTCCATCTAAAAGAGGTTGCATAATGGGACCTTACTCAGAGGACACTCAATTCAAAAGAGCGGAGGCTATAAAACGCCTCCTAGAACAGAATCCACAATTGGACCCACTCTATCGAGGTATGTGGGAAAATAAACTCAGAGCACTTGCGAAGAACGAAACCGAATACAATTGGCGAGTTCGAAACCTTTATGAAGGTATGAAGCGAGGCCCTGTCATTGAATATTAGGAGGTCATTTGATGATTAAAATCATTATAGGGGCAGGCATTGGATTTGCAGTTTTTTATCTGTATCAGAATCCAGGTGATGTCACAGGAATGATTGATGCCATGAGAGGCGGAATTCATTCCACTGCCAATACGATATCAGATTTTACTGCCAAATAAGGTTGACTTTCTAAATAGTTGACCTTATAATATAAGGACAATTAAGGAGAAGGCTATGACAAAATTCACTATTGAAACTATCGAGCCGGGCAAGAGCTATGCGGCCAAATTCAAGGTAAAAACAATGTTAGATACCTTTGGTCGTATTCCAGGTCTAAGTGATACTCCATTGGCTGGAGAAGGCTGGTATGAAGGCTTAGGTATTCTTATCCAACGAGATAGTGAAAAGAAATTAGTAAGGCTCAAAGACGAAAAGAGCTCAAAAGAATTTATTGTTCCATTTAAGGATCTTTGGGACGTAGACGAAATTGAATGGAAAGATCCGTTAGCGAGTTAGGTAAATGAAAGACACTCCATTGATAAACAAGGCCAAGATGTTGGCTGGCAAGGCACATGAAGGACAGTTCAGGAAGTATTCTGGATTGCCTTATATTGTCCACCCTATAGAGGTTGCCACCATCGTTCAGACCGTTGAACATTCAGAAGAAATGATCGCCGCCGCCTTGTTGCATGATGTGGTGGAGGACACTGATTATTCATTTGAGGACATTGCCAAAGAGGTAAGTCCAGAAGTGGCTGACTTGGTAAAAGGGTTGACTGACGTTTCTAACCCTGAAGATGGGAACAGGAAGGTTAGGAAGGCAATCGATAAAGATCATTTGGCAGAGCAGAATGCAGAAGTCCAAACCATTAAGTTGGCAGACGTGATTTCTAATTCGCAGGATATAAAAGCCAACGATCCAAAGTTCGCAAAGGTTTATATCGAAGAGATGAAAGCCTTATTAGAAGTTTTGACCAAAGGGGATAAGACCTTATATGCCAAAGCGAAAGAAATTGTCTATTCCTCTTAGAGAGGATAGAATGGTTCAACAACAGATTGATGGCCCTTGGCAACACATGGTCGGGGTCATCTTTCTCAATCAAACAGGACGGAAACAAGTGAAAAGAACTTTACCGGCTTTTCTAAACAAATGGCCTACGCCCCGGAAGTTCTTAAATAGTAAGACGGAGGATGTAATTGAAGTGATAAAAGAATGTGGATTTTACAATCGACGTGAAAGAACACTTCGACGCATGACCGAAGACTTTATGTCTTGGGATGGGAACGATGCCACAGACTTGTATGGCATTGGAAAATACGGCTCAGACTCTTACAGGCTGTTCTTCAAGAAGGAACTGCCCGAAGACGTAGGCGATCACGAACTTAAGAGATACGTCAAAGAAGAATTTCGAATATCATAATAAACATCAAACACAATAATTCATTTGAAAGGAGTTTATTATGAAATGGATTCATGTTGACGAAAGACTACCGGCGGTAGGAGAGAAGTGTTGGTACTTCTTTGATGTGGTAGGAGCCCATAGAGGATTCTATGGAGGGCTCTATGAAGATGAAGAAGGAAAGGAATGGCCAGGAATGTCTATATTCTATTGCGACTATGGATTTCTAACTGGCGATGTCACTCACTGGCATCCTGATCAGGAGGAACGTCCGAACGACCCTGTTCTTAATTAAAGTTATGTGGTCCTGTAGTTTAACGGTAAAACACCCGGCTTATACTCGGCATAGTCTCCAGATTAGAGAGCGATCCAGGTTCGAATCCTGGCGGGACCACCAACTTTATTTTCCATTAGGGGTTGACAAGAGTGAATAAAGATCATATAATCATATTATAATTAAAAACAACAGAAGAGGGCAATATGCAAGTTCAAAAAGAATTATTCACAAGCGAGTGGGGTGTAAGAAACGATGTCAAACATTTGGTTGACGCACTCCAAGACAAATTACCTGCTATGGGCATGGTAAAGAACGCCAACAAGAACAGGTGTCTTGAAAAGTTTCGAAAGGCACAGAATGTCACCTATGACATATTCAACAACGGTCTTATCAATAGAGGCAAGAGCCTCAAGGTGTTAGGACTTAAAAAGGATGATCTTCCACTGCCAGAATACTACGGTAGAGACAGTTATTTTCCAGGCAACTGGGAAAGGATTGAATTCTTGGTCAGTGAAGCATTCACACCCATAGTTCGAGCGGCCGCAATTGAACAGGGCATCATTAGGGGTTGACAAGATCAACTCCTGATCATATAATATAATTATAACAAGGCAAACAAAGAGGGACACATGGCTACAGATCTTAAAACTAATTCAGAAGCATTTTGGCTCACTAGATTCTTTGGTGGTAAAGACAAAGGCTCCTGCGTTCAAATAACGACACCTAGAGAAAATAAAACTCCTAGGTCCGTTGCAGAAAATTACTTCGATCACATATCGCTCACAAGAGAGCAGGCAAAGGAACTTTCATTAGAGTTGATGCTCTTTGCGAACAAGCGAGAAGAGGAGTCAATATAATGGACAAGGCAATGTTTGAAAAATGCAAGAGAGCTTCTTTCATTAAACTGCCTGGAGACGATTGGTCAAGGGTAGACGGTTTCGATCCTGAAGAAAAGATTCTTTATGTTCACGACGAAGACTCAGGTGAAGAATATAGTTTCGACACAGACGACCTCAAAGACGCAATCTTTTATGAAATAAAGGAGATCAAAGATGTTTAAGGACATTCAGGTAGGTGACTCAGTCACAATGAAAACACCACAGGGCCAAGAGCTTCGTGGCAAGGCAGTAATGAAAGGCCCACATGGTTGGGTCATTAACACCGGCGGAGCACATGGTACACCTCGTGTGGTAAGCGAATCTAACTTCGTAAAGATGCGAAAGGGTAAGAACAGGAAGCCGGACTTTTTTGGAGATTTTCACTATGGGGTATAAGGTACTAGGACAGATCGACCGTGAACGATACACGGACTTGAGTCATGAGGGTTTAGAAGGACCTTTTATGTTTGAATCAGGAAAGGTTCTGTATTATGACAAGGCAGAAGGCAAGTATTATGATCGTGATACTGACTTCTATGTGGATCACAAAGAAATGTGGAATATTCACTATGGATTGACAAATTAGGGGTTGACAAGAGGGTCAATTGGTCATATAATATAAGAGTAATTAGGGCAAACAATAGGAGGGTCGCTCATGTTAGATTTAGATAATTCACAGATTTCCGAAGAGGACAAGAAGATGTTCGCAGAGATGGATCATTATGATGCACTCAAAACGGAACTAGGCTATGATACTGTTTGGAGTATCGAGAGCGGAATGAACGGTTTAGACTTCAANATCTTTTCCGATAAACCCAGAAAGGTGACTTACAAGATCATCGATCGCATGGGAGATTCATTTGACGATGTTGATTGGGTCACTTTCAGTTCGGTTGCAAAGGACGGTACCATAGGTGCTCTTTGGGCCGCGGCAGAAGACTGCTTTCAACAGGCCAAAGAAAACAATGGCGACTGGCATTATTTCGTTGAAGATTTTGATCTTCAAGATGATGGGTCTTTATCACTGGTCACAGGAAGTTAACCAATTGGGGTTGACTTTCAACCCCATTGATCGTATAATATAAACATAATAAGGCAAACAGAAAGGCAAAAAGATGGCAACAAGGGCTCGAATAGCATTAGAACTAAAAGACGGTTCATTCATTTCATCATATCAACATTGGGACGGTTATCCAGGTGGATTAGGTTATATCCTGATCGATCATTGGACCAACTATGACAAGGTCAAAGAAGCAATTGAATTAGGAGATGCTTCTAAGTGGGCCTACACCGTAGGATCAAAGATAGATTTCGACGATCGCAATGCAAAGGACTATGACATACAGAATGTCTATTATGGTCGTGACAGAGGCGAAAAGGATGTTGGATATCACAAGCACCTGAATGGGGTGGTCCTATTAGACGAGGCGTTCAAATGTGGTGAAGAATACCTTTATGTTCTCAAGGATGTGAGCAAGAAGGCAGATGAAGAAAAGTTCGAATGGTTCTATGTAGACGAAAACGAGCCAGAGACCATCAAGCCACTGTTTGAGGTTGCGGTACAGGATCATATCGATATGTTGAAAAGAGTTTTAGAAATGAAGAAGAAGGGTCAGTTCTTTGGGTAAGAAGTATCAAAAGAAATATCTCAAACCGGACTGGATGAACACGGAAGGCCATTGGCTGGTAGGCACGGTATGGCCAGTGACGGGTTCAACGGGTAATCAATACGGTGTTGAACTGACTGACAAGGGTTTTGAATGTGACTGCAAGGGCTTTGGATGGCATGGCTATTGTAAGCATTCGAGAGGCGTGGAGAAGAAACTGAGAATCGCCTGGAGTTAGGTGTTTTGCTGATGCGGCATGGTCTACCTGATCATAGATCTTAAATGACTTAACGGCGGTCTACATTTTACGGGGCGTGGTTTTCGACAGTAAAAATAAAACTCACCCACCCAATAGGGGTTGACAAACAGGGGCAAAGGTCTTATAATAAAACTATAAACAACAAAGAAAGCGAGGGCAATATGCCAAATTGGTGTAATAACAATATCACAATCAGGGGTCCAAAGGCGAAGCTGGAGAAGATCCTAGAGCAGAGCAAGACAGACAATGTGGGCCTGCTGAATCATTTCATGAAGATGCCTGAGGAACTTGCAGAGACCACAGCCAACGGAGAAACAAGGCCAGAACTTGAAAAGAAGTATGGTTTTTCTGATTGGTATGGATGGGCCAACAATAACTGGGGTACCAAGTGGAATGTATATGCAAATGACTTCTATCCAGAAGATCCCAAGGTTGAACTGTCAGAAGATGACAACTATGAGGCTCAGTTGAGCTTTGGGTTTGATACTGCATGGGCACCACCCATTGGGGCTTATGAGAACTATCTGGCTGAAAACGAGGACGTGAGCATCAGAGCTTCATACTTTGAAGGTGGTATGGATTTCATGGGCATCTGGGAAGACTACGATGATCAGGAATACACCATATCGGATGTCACGGACGAACAACTAGAAACAGAACCTGACATGATGTATCTCGAGGATCTCTACAACATCCTAGAGTCGAGAGAAATGTATAGGGAAGAACTGAAAGAACAGGAGACTGCGAATGCCTGATCATGCTATAATGAATCACAGGGACTGTGAGCCCGAACACGTCATACTCACAGATTCACGAGGATACGAACTGAGCCACAGGGTCGTGGCGGAAAGGTGTGGACAGGTAGAATACACCAAGATCATGGAAGAGACTGAATCAGTGGAAGGCAACAGGAGCCTGATATCAACTGTATTGGCTTCGTGGTTGGAGACTGGTTTCCGTGGATATCACAACTTCTCAACCAAGGAACTGTTGGACGAATATCGTGAGATAGAGCCTGACTTTTATGGGCTATGGCATGACGGTTCACTTCCGTGGGACCTACATGAGGAAGATCCGCTATATACTTTTGATACCAAATCAAATCAATAAGGAACCCATGATTTGTCAGATAAGCCCCCATATCAGTATGTCCTAGACGACGAAACCCTTGAACTGCTGGAGACCGTGATGAACTATGCCCAACGGCACATCGACTGCCAGGAATCAGACGAGCATTTCGAGGACATGAATGCNACCCTACTGGATCTGGCTGATCGTTTCAATATCCAACGAAATAACATAGAATATGAAGAAAAGACCTCGGAAGACGGCAGTCATGTGACCATCAAGATGCGGATCGTACAGGACGGCGAAACGAGACCCTTGACACCAGAAGAACGACGTAAGATGATCAAGGTAGTTGAGAACATACCACATCCTAACGGTGAGATCGTGGACATAGACATCAATGACAATGAAGAGGACGACGAACCGACCAAGCACTAAGATCAGTTGAATGGTCCCGTAGCTCAGTGGATTAGAGCAACGGTCTTCTAAACCGTAGGTCGCAGGTTCGAATCCTGCCGGGATCGCCAACTGCTATAAGGAAACACAATGGATCACAAACCACCCACGGAAGGACAGGCACTGATGCTGATGATCGCTATACTGCTCACAGGTACCGTACTGTTGAATCTAGCCGTATATGCCTTCACTGGTTAAGTCAATAGCCGCGAAGCGGAACGACAGATTTCACGAAGCTCGGAGAGCGGTAGCGGTAGATCCTACAGCCTCGAAGAGGACGGAGCGAACGGTAGTGACACGGTTGACCTGAGTTGGCCTCTCTGTGTGTTCCTAGTGTAATCAACTGTAGGCCCCGTTGCTAAGACTGTGGTAGAGGGGTTCGTTTATGGTATAGCCAGCATGGCGGAATAGGTAGACGCAACGGACTTAAAATCCGTTATTCTTTGGAGTGTGTGAGTTCGAGTCTCACTGCTGGCACCATAAATACACGATGAGGGACACTATTGAACATGATGATCCGTGTGATGACTGTACCAGTTGGATTGAGCATATACCCGAAGATATACTGCTTAGACCCACAGGCCCCGCTGTAAGATCGACAGAANNNGANGANTTGGAATCAGAAGCAGAACGGTTGATACGGTTGAGCCTACGGTCCACATCAGGTTNAGAGTATTTGAACTATGCCTCTCGTCACCAGCCTCGACCTTTTCTTTTTTTGCTACAGATTTTGGCTTTTCCGTATATGATGTGGCATTTATGCAACACCACCACCATTCTCCACCATGCTTTAAGACCCCTGTTTGAACCATTTCTGAGGCTGATCTGAGGGGTTCACGAGGCCCCTTCGGGGCCGATCATTCTGGTTCAACTATGGACTCGCGTAGNGCGTTCTTATCTGGCTCGCCCTTATAGTGTATATAGAATGGGGGTGCGGTTCGCTGTATGCTGTTATATACACGGTCTATGAAGGCCACTATGCTGTNTATGCCGTCACTGCCGTATGTGTGTAGGCCACTAGGGGTTGTGTAGGCTTTGTGTGTATCAGTTCACTTTTTGGTTTGTGTATGTTGTGTATGTGTTTGATTTTGTTGGCTTTTTTGGAGAGGAAATCGTTGGAATTTTGACGGTCTGGATCGGTTTGGGGATTCCGTCTTGAGGGGTCGACCCGCATTTTCTTTTTTTGGTGTGGCGATTTTGCAACGGTTTGGCGGGGTGAGAAGAGAGAGATCTCGAGTGAGGTCTTTCAGTTAAGTCATTGAAATCATTGGGTTTTTTTGGACGGAATTCAGGTCAGAGTTCGGCCAGCCTGTAGCCCTTAGAAGTTTTTCTCGCCCTCGGCCTGTCTCAGCCTTGCCCTCTTGCTCCTGTTTATACTATTATAATATGATCTCCCTCCGCATTTGTCAACCGAAAAAAGAGATTTTTTTTTGAATTTTTTTTAATTTTTTGGTTGCATTATCCAAAAATGTGTGCTATATTATAAACATAATAACAACTACAGCATGAGGGCAAATATGCAATATAACGAAACACTTATTAAACTAGCGAAAACATTTTTAGCAAACGAAAACGTTGAGGTTTACTTTGACGAAGCACGTACGGAGTTTAGCATTTGTGTGGACGTACACAACAACAGAATATGGACTGACGGTAACAGAGGTTTATGGAGTACGGTTGCAAAGGGTGTGAAGGTACGACATGCGAACTTTTTGGTAACGTATGATGAAGAAGATGATTATTGGAGTGGCGGACTTGCGGGTACTGTACATTATGACGGTAGTGGCGAAGACGGTACTTGGTACGACGGTAGTGACGTAGAACAGAATGTGCTTATTAATAAGGTGAAAGATATGAGAGAAAGCGATGGTATGATTTATACGGATACAGCGTTTTTAGATAACTTAAAAAAGTATATGGTTGAGAGCTGTGATTACGACATGCGATTAGAGGAGTATTTAGATTTTGATTACAGCGAACAGGGGATGCAAGATGACGAGTACGTTAATTTAGACGTAGAGTTAGACGGTACGTTTTGGTTGTATGTTATAGATGAGATGCAGAAGGAGGGCATAGCACACAGACGGATAGGTGAAGAAGATATTGTAACGGAGGCGGTTGCATAACAACACGGAAAAAAAGAGGTTGACAGTATAGCATTTTGGTGCTATACTGTAAGTATAATTAAAAGGAAGGGCAAAAATTATGGGAATGAGCAATTGGATTTTAGACTTAGAGGAGCAGTTTGACAGCAAGGTAGAGGCGGCTGTTAAGCAGAGCGAATGCGTAGAGGAGGCTGTGGCTGAGGCTATGAAGCACAGAGACTTGGTTGCGAACATGACGGACGAAGAGGTTGAGGAATATGTGCATGAGGGTTGGAACGAGATTTGGAGCAATTACTTATAATTAGGGGTTGACACGGATCCGTTTCCGTGCTATTATATAAACATAATTAGGAGGGCGATATGAGAAAATTTATTAAAATCGGAACAAAGGTAGTAACCAGGCACGGAGAGGCCAAGGTCACAGGGATCGAGCTATGCCAGAACGGTGAGAAGTATGGCATCGACATGGACAAGGTCTTTGTTGAGGACAAGGACAGATGCGTGTTCGACATGGACAACGGCCATTGGAGTTACGGCTACCAGGTGCAGGTAGCATCTTGAAGAACTTTCCCTGGAGAGGTCTACTCATAGGATTGGCCATAGGGTTGGTGTTTGCACTGACCACTGGCTGTTCAGGCAACCCAGCAAAGGACACCATCAGGGTGATCAATGCCACCAAGCATCTATCCAAGGATGGGTTGGTCAGCAATATGTATGAATGCGCCTATGATGCCCTGGACACCAACAACAGAGGGTCAGGCTGTCATAGATCAAAATAAATGGTTGACAACCCTGTCAGACCATGCTATACTATTATTATAGAAACAACAAGAGGGCGAAATGAAGATTATCAGATCAAAAAGAAGCTTGGGGTGGCTCAGCAATAGACGAACCCTTAACCCGCCAAAACTCTATAGCACGAAGGGGTTGACAAAGGTTCAACGACCTGCTATAGTTGAGAAACAATTAGAATTCAATTTTATGAGGGCAGATCATGTTAGTTAGATTCGTGAACAGAGGATATGGTACGGATGACGGACTTAGAGAGGCCGAGGTGGTTAGGACTGATCTTTCGATACATGGGGCCCCAGAGTTGGTCATAGAAAACCCTTGGTGGTCAGGTGAGACCCTCAGGTGTCAATGGGAAACCAACGAATGGGTATGCGATCTAGATTAGGGGTTGACAACTGATCCAATTGATTGTATATTATAAGAATAATAACAGAAAGAGGGCAAAATGAAATTTTCAACAATAGTAGCAACAGGTATTATAGGTTGGGCAGGGTATGCCTTTATCACAGCAGAACCTAATAGCGAAGAGATTCAGGCGGCACACCTAAAACAATGCCAGACAGAGCATGGTGCAGAGAACATCGACAGGGTCAATAGGTTTAGCTCAGAGGCAAACTGTATCTTCACAGAAGCATATGAAGAACTGGTAGAAGCTAAGGAAGCCGAAGAGAAGGCGTTGGCCAAGGCTAAGAAAGAAGAAGAGAAGCGCCTAGCAGAAGCAAAGAAAGCCGAAGAGAAGAGAATCAAAGAAGAGAAGAGATTGGCATTCCTAGCATCACCTGAGGGCAAGACACAATCATTCATGAATCAGGCTTTTACATTATGTAGACAGCACGTGAGAGCGTCAGCCAAGTTTCCTTCAAAGGTAGACTTTAGCTGGGGTGGTAATTCTAAGAATTATTGGATGAACTTCTCTGAAGGTAAGAGTCGTGTTATGATCCAGAACTCGGGCGAAATGATGAACGGGTTTGGGAATATGATTCCGTTCAAAGCGACCTGCAAGTATGATTATGACCCTAAGACAAACAAGTATTCAATCGTAGAAATATTAATTTAGGGGTTGACAAGGATTCAATTCCATGCTATTATATAAACATAATTAGAAAACAGAAAGAGGGCAAAATGGGTATTTCAAGAGACAAGATCGTTGAGTTGGTTGAGGAAGGGATCGTTGATCCTAAGGACATGGTGATCATGTGCGCCAAGTGGATGTCGGAGGACGACTGTGAAGAGATGTTGGACGCGAACGAGCTGTCCGATAGGTTCATGGAGGACGAGGACGATGGTCAGCCAGACTGGCACCAGGAGTGGGAAGACTTCGGGGAGGTGTACGAATAATGCTGGAACTGATCGGCCTATGTGCAATCGCATTCATAATCATCAAGTTCTTTCCGGACATCATGTTGTTCGCGGTCAAGGCCGCTGTGGTGCTGATCGGATTGTACTTCCTATTGGGGGCTCTGCTGTGGATCTTTGGGGCTTCGATAGCTTTACATATCAATGGTCAACTTTTGGGCATTTAGGGGTTGACAAGGTCAGAATCTGATGCTATTATATAAACATAATTAGGAAAGAGGGCAAGATGAACACAATTTTAGGAACCGTAGGAATTTTTAGTTTGATCCTAGCAGTAGGATGTATCGATGGGCCGACTGGGCACGAGATGGACAACTGGTGGGGCTTCGCAGGCTTTACCGTGTTAGGCCTAGCGTCGATGGTCGGATGTTTATTAACACAAGAGAGGGAGTAGATATGAAGAAGTGTGATATATGTGGAGGGCCAATCCTTCCAGACCCAATTTCAGGATGGGATCTCGGCCATAATGCTGAGCCTGTAAGAGAAGGCCGTTGTTGTGATTCGTGCAACGATGGTATCATAATCCCAGCTAGAATGGCTCAACTTTTTGGTAAAAAAGAGGTTGACAACCAACCAGAACTGAGTGTATAATCATTATATGATAAACAATAAAACAGCCGAAGGAGGGCTCCAGANTATGGCAACAACGAAAACTTTCAAGGTAGCAGGTACAACCAGACTTCCATCAGGAACGGTCAAGGTTAGATTCGCTAACGATTTGGTATCAAGGATCAAGATCCTACACAAGAACGGTCACACCGATCTTGAGTTGATCGAACTTGGTGAGGAGATGAGCAAGGCAGATATCTGCAAGATGCTGATCAACCATCCGAAGTTCCAATCAGAGGAACAGCAGGATGCCATTTCAGAGTTCGTGGTTAGAAACTGTAAGGGTATCTCAAAGGAGATCGAAGAGTCAGTAGAAGCCAATCAGGAGAAGACTCCGCAGGTAGAAGTAGAGTTAGAGGCTCAATAATAAACAGGCATTAGTGGGCGGCTGGTTCGCCCACTGACTAATCGGTAGGGAGTATAAACCCTGTTAGACCTTACACCGACATAAAAGCTAAGGCGGGAAAGCTAGGCGCCCTCGAGAAAGGCCTAGCATCTTTCCGGTTGACAAACATTAGAAGAGATCATATACTAAAGATAATAAGAGGGTTAGGGCGGCTGAATTCCCAGGTCGGAGACAAACACTACCAATGCCTGTAATTCCAGTAGAAATTTTTTTTCCAAAAGAGGTTGACTTCTGCTTCAACAGGCCTTATAATCATTAGTATAGTTAGAAACAAGGAGGGCACTTATGCAAGACTATACCGTAGATCAAATCCAGGACATCGTTACAGAAGCAAAGCAGGCCGCGAAGAATGCCGCCCATGCTTATGTAGAGGATTGGAAAGCCAAGACTGGTGGCAATCAATATGGTGAGCCTATGTACTGTGGTTTCGCTTCCACCAAGATATATGGTGTGAAGGCTTCGACCAAGTTGGGCAAGGCGTTCAAGGCCGCGGGTATCACAAAGGATTACTCCGGCGCATTTTCAATCTGGAACCCAAGTGAATGGGGAGGCCAGAGCATGGACGTTAAGGAGGCAGGTGCTCAGGCATGTGCTGATGTGTTTAGAAAGTACGGCTTTAAATCTTATATGGATTCAAGGGCAGATTAATTTAGGGGTTGACACCCCCGCAAGGGGGTGTTATAATCATAGTATAATTAAAAAACAGAAAGAGGGCAAAATGACAAAATTCGCAATCCACACTCAGACTTTAGAAAACTATGGCGCTCACAGTGAGAGCGGCAAGTACGCCGATGGGCAGGCTTACTGGAAGTTCAAGCCAGGTACGACCTACATCGTATCCGACGTTGAGCGGGTGCAGGATGCCGCGGCTTTTGTTATGGCGGCGTTCTCCGAGAACAGCCTAGGCTGGAAGGAGTTCCCATGCCACTACCAGACTGAGGAGGAGTGGTTGGCTGAGATGGCCTCAGACGATGAGGACTACCAGCAGTTCCAGAAGGAGTGTGCCCGTAGGGTATCTCCACTAACAGGTAAGGAGGCTCCTAGGTATCAGGAGAAGAAGGCGGCATAGGGTCGCCAAAAGAGGTTGACATCTTCACATGTTGATCATATAATCATAGTATAATTTAAATTCAACGAAAGAGGGCAATATGCAAAAAATAAAGTTAACAAGCGGCACGTATAAGATCAGAGGCAAGGACGTTGATCTGACTGGTATGGTGTTTCCACTAGTAGAGGGTTTCAAGTGGGGAACCAAGGGCAGTTACATCACGGTGGATGCCAGAGAGGTTGCGGGCTTCCCAGATCGTAACATCAAGATCATGGTGCCGGACGAAGACTGCTTTGAGAAGGTCGACGAGAAGACCAAGGTCACCCAGAGGGAAGAGACCGACGAAGAAGTGATCGATCGACTACGTGAGAGATTCGACATGTTGGAAGACATGACCAAGGCCGCGAAGAAGGGCACGGTCAGAGCAATGATCGTATCAGGACCTCCAGGTGTTGGTAAGAGTTTCGGAGTTGAGAAGGTGTTGGGTAAGCATGATCTTATCGCCACACTTGGTGAGAAGGCTCCAAGGTATGAAGTGGTCAAGGGTGCGATGAGTGCCATTGGACTCTACTGTAAACTGTACAACTATGCCGACAAGGATAATGTGTTGGTGTTTGATGACTGTGACTCAGTACTGTTGGATGACCTTTCTCTGAACATACTGAAGGCCGCNTTGGACTCCAAGAAGTCAAGACGTATACATTGGAACACTGATTCGTTCAAGCTAAGGAATGAGGGTGTGCCGGATAGCTTCGAGTTCAAGGGTAGTGCGATATTCATCACGAACATCAAGTTCGACAACGTTAAGAGCAAGAAGCTGAGGGATCACCTAGAAGCTCTTGAGAGCAGATGTCACTACATCGATCTAACCATTGATACTGAACGTGAGAAGATGTTACGTATCAAGCAGATCACAAGTGACGGCATGCTTGACGAGTATGCATTGGGTGAAGGTGTTGTTGACGATATAGTAGACTTCGTTGACATCAACAAGAAGAGATTACGTGAGCTGAGTCTAAGGACAGTGCTCAAGGTAGCCGATCTCGCTAAGGCGTTTCCAGATAGATGGGAAGCCATGGCAGAGAATACTGTGATGCGTCGAGGCTAACTCCGCCACAGTATAAGCAGAGTGTTTCTAGCCCTCACGCTCTGCTTTAGAACCCGGGTATAGGATGTGCCCTCGTCCTGCCCGGGTTCGTCTTTTGTGCTTGACACAGAGCATAATGATGTTATAATGTTTATATAATTAGATAGAGAGGGTTACATGACATACATGATAGACAGATGGAACGAAGGCGATGTTAGGTTTGTAGACGGAGCTGTGGGTTGGATTATGAAGGACGGTGAGTTCCGTCCGCTCATGAGTGACGCTGTAGCTGAGCTACACGACGCTGGCTACATAAGCTCTATTACTGTAGAGGCAACANNNATAGCTAGGGATCGTTATGTACAGCGAACGCTGGCTGAGTACAGGGTAGCACAGCAGAACCGTACGCCAGAGCAGATAGCAGAGCAACGTGCGGAAGCTAGGGCGGCCATGGGGCCAGGTGT
>FUFK010718306.1_pt1 | contig 36346 bp, 31 predicted proteins | sample 1021851 | NCBI WGS metagenome assembly FUFK01 (sample SAMEA51879418, study PRJEB19060) | metagenome | reverse complement strand
TTGCAGCTGACATATGCCACGCGCGCGGCATCGCTGGCAGCAATCTGCGCCACCTGGTCGCGCGCACCCGCGCGCGGCGGATCGAGCAGGATCGCGCCGAAGCGCCCGGCTTCCTCGGGCTGCAAGGGATTGCGGAACAGGTCGCGGTGCAGCGCGAGCACGTGCACACCGCGCATGTTGGCCGCGGCCTTGCACGCCAGATGCGCGTCGCGCGCGGCCTCGACCGCCAGCACCTTGCGCGGCCCCGCCAGCGCGAACGCAAAGGTCCCGAGACCCGAAAACAGATCCGCAATCGTCGTCGCCCCGTCGAGGAAGGCGCGTGCATCGCCGACCAGCACGCCCTCCCCATCCTNGGTGGGCTGCAGGAAACTGCCCTGCGGGAAGGGNACCGGGAACGANCCGAGCGTNACCGTCAGCGGCTGCGGTTCCCACACGGTCTCGGGGCCGAAACCGCGATCGAGCGAGAGCCGGGCGAGCGCATTGTCGCGCGCGAAATCGAGCAGCGCCTCGGTCGCCGCGAGGCCATCCGCCTCGATCCCCTTGAGCGTGCAGTCCACGCCTTCGTCGACCAGCGTGAGTTCGATATCGACCGGCTGNCGTGCCCCATGTTCGGCAACCAGCGAACNCAGCGGCCCCACCAGCGCGAAAAGCTCGGGCACGAGGATNTGGCATTCGCGCATGTCGACGATGCGATGNGCCCCGCCTTCGCGAAAACCGAGCACTGCACCCCGNGCNGTGCGCAGCGCGTGCAGCGTCGCGCGGCGCCGCGAATTGGCTGGCGAGAGATGCGTCGGCAGCACCTCGCCGATGGCAATGCCCTGACCTTCGGCGGCATGGACGACCCGGTCGGTAACGAACTGGCGCAGCGCGGTTTCATCGGCCTGCTGCAACTGGCAGCCGCCGCATTCCGGGAAATGGCTGCACGGGGGCGTGACATGATGCGGCCCGGCAATCAGCGTCCCATCGGCGGCAACCGCGTCGCCGGGTACAGCGCCCGCGACGTGGCGGCCCGATGCCGTGATGCCGTCACCGCGGGCGGCGATCCGTTCGATGATCTCGCTGTCGCTCACAGNAATGTCTCCATTGCNGTCCGGACCNCCCGGGCCAGCTCGCCGGCNGTAAAGGCAGGGCCCGCGCGCCGCGCCGCTTCGTGATGCAACCACACCGCTTCTTCGCCAGCGCGNCGCGTATTGCCGTGTACCGCGAGCCGCGCAGCGAAGATGCCGGCAAGGACGTCNCCGGTGCCCGCNACCGAAAGCCAGCTGGACCCGCGCGGGAAGAATGACGTCATGCCGCCAGCCACGAGTATCGTGTCTGCGCCCTTGGCCAGCACGGTCATCCCGGTGACGTCATGAAGCCGCCGTGCGCGGTCGAGCTTGCACTCCGCCGTGACGCCGAACGCCGCGCACAGCGCCGCCAGTTCGCCTTCATGCGGGGTAACGCACAGCTTCGAAGCATCGGCCTCCGCCAGCAGCCCAGCATCGAGCAGATGCAGCGCGTCGGCGTCGAGCACCGCCGGCAACCCCCGGCCGAGGCCCGCCGCGAGCCGTGAACGGGCAGCGCCGTCGCGTCCCAGCCCGGGGCCGACCAGGAGCGCCGCGATCCTCTCATCCGCAATGGCCTCGGCGAAATTACCCTGCTCGATCACCAGTTCAGCGGGGGCATCGGGATGCGCGTGTTCGCTGAGCAATTTCACATAGCCCGCCCCCGCGCGCATTGCCGCCTCGGACGACAGCAGCGGTGCGCCGGGCATCGCGCCCGCGACGATCGCGAGCAGGCCCCGCCGGTATTTATGGGCATCGGCGGCCGGAGCGCCGAGATGCGGCGGCGCGGCAAACGCCGCCGTTCCGCCCCCGGTCTCTATCCCGATCGGAACACGTCGCAGGGCCCCCATCCGGGCAACCGCCGGCATCAACGCATGCGCCTGTTTCCATGCCCCGAGCGCCAGCGTGAGATCGTAGCTGGGGAGCGGTCCGAGCACCCGGCCGCTGTCGCTTTCGACCGCGCTGGGTACGTCAATTGCGATACGATAACAGTCATTTGCTCCGAGCTCTTCGAGCAGTTCGGCAAAAGGGCCCTCGACTGCGCGGGAAAGCCCGTAGCCGAACAGGCAATCCACCACCACGGGGTGCTGCGGCCGGGCCGCTTCGCTCACGGGACCCTCGTAATGCGCCCGCGCGGTGCGCGCCGCAGTGCTGGAGGGTTCGCGCGGCGCGACGACATCGACGGCATAGCCTGCGCGATGCAGACATTGCGCAATAACATAGCCGTCGCCGCCATTGTTACCCGGCCCGCACAGCACCGTCACGCCGCGCCCGGCAGCCGCGCGCATGACCCACAGCGCCGCGCCGCGACCGGCGCGTTGCATCAGTTCCCATTTGCTGGTCCCGGCATCCACTGCGGCACGCTCGGCCGCGCGCATCTGCTCGACCGTCAACACGGGCTCACTCATCGGCCGGTTCCTTCCAGCGGTAGCGGTCGTCGCCGATCATCAGGACAATGTCGCCCCCCTCGCGCTTGCTGGTCGCGATCTGCGACCCGTCGGATTCGGCGAGGCCGGCGGGGGTGTCCGCAGGCACCAGCGTCCGGAAACCGCCATCGGGATGCCGCATGACATACACCGCGCCCGTGCCCTCGCCTCTCTGGACCAGGCGGCATTCGCTGGCAAAGTCGCTCGCGCCGCCGAGCGCGCAGGCGACGCTGGTGCCGCCTTCGCTCTCGATNCCGGGGGATACATCGCAGGCGGCCAGCGCCAGCGCCGCCAGCGGCGCGCATGAGAGGGATCTTGGTTTGACCATCCGCCGCCGCTGCCACGCGCGCGGCCGCGGGGCAAGTGTCAGCGCTTTTTCAGCTGCCCGACATCGCGGATGGCCCCGCGTGCGGCGCTGGTGGTCATGGCGGCATAGGCCTCGAGTGCGGGCGAGACGCGCCGGTCGCGCGGCTTGACCGGCTGCCACCCGCGCGCTTCCATCGCGGCGCGCCGCTCCGCCAGCACGTCGTCGGGCACGGCCAGGGTGATCGTACGCTGGGGAATCGAGATTTCGATCAGATCGCCCTCTTCGACCAGGCCGATGGTCCCACCCTCGGCGGCTTCGGGCGAGACATGGCCGATCGACAGCCCCGAGGTGCCGCCCGAAAAGCGTCCGTCGGTCAGCAGCGCGCAGCCTGCGCCCAGCCCCTTCGACTTGAGGTAGCTGGTCGGATAGAGCATTTCCTGCATCCCCGGCCCGCCGCGCGGNCCTTCGTAGCGGATTACCACCACGTCGCCNTCGACCACCTGCCCGGTNAGGATCGCGGTGACCGCATCGTCCTGGCTTTCGTAAACCTTCGCCGGACCGGAGAAGGTGAGAATGCTTTCATCGACCCCCGCGGTCTTCACGATGCAGCCGTCGCGCGCGATATTGCCGTAAAGCACTGCCAGTCCGCCATCNTTGCTGAAGGCGNGCTCGGCACTGCGGATCACCCCGTTTTCGCGNTCGAGATCAAGTTCGGGCCAGCGGTTGGACTGGCTGAAGGCGGTCTGCGTCGGCACCCCGCCCGGCGCGGCGGCAAAGAAATTGCGCACCGTGTTGTTCTGCGTGCGGCCGATATCCCAATCGTCCAGCGCATCGGCCATGGTCGGGCTGTGGACGGTCGGNAGCGCGGTGTGGAGCAGCCCCGCCTTCTCGAGTTCGCCGAGGATCGCCATGATGCCGCCGGCGCGGTGCACGTCTTCCATGTGGACATCGTCCTTGGCAGGCGCGACCTTCGACAGGCAGGGCACCTGGCGGCTCAACCGGTCGATGTCCTTCATGGTGAAATCGACCCCGGCTTCATGCGCGGCGGCCAGCAAGTGCANCACGGTGTTGGTCGANCCGCCCATGGCGATATCGAGNCTCATCGCGTTTTCGAACGCCTCGAAGCTGGCGATGGTGCGCGGCAGGACGCTTGCGTCGTCTTCCTCGTAATAGCGCTTGGCGAGCGCCACCACGAGCCGTCCCGCGCGTTCGAACAACCCCTGCCTGTCGGCATGCGTCGCCAGCGTGGACCCGTTGCCGGGCAGCGAAAGGCCAAGCGCTTCGGTCAGGCAGTTCATCGAATTGGCAGTGAACATGCCGCTGCACGAACCGCAGGTCGGGCAGGCGTTCTGCTCGATCGCGGTCACTTCCTCGTCGGTGTAGCTCTCATCCGCCGCCGCGACCATCGCATCGACCAGGTCGAGCGCGACTTCCTTGCCCTTCACCACGACCTTGCCCGCTTCCATCGGCCCGCCCGAAACGAACACGCTGGGGATGTTGAGCCGCATCGAGGCCATCAGCATGCCCGGTGTGATCTTGTCGCAATTGGAAATGCACACCATCGCATCAGCGCAATGCGCGTTGACCATATATTCGACGCTGTCGGCGATGAGGTCGCGGCTAGGCAGCGAATAGAGCATGCCGTCGTGCCCCATGGCGATCCCGTCATCGACCGCGATGGTGTTGAATTCCTTGGCCACGCCGCCCGCTGCCTCGATCTCGCGCGCGACCAGCTGGCCGAGGTCCTTGAGGTGGACATGGCCCGGCACGAACTGCGTGAAGCTGTTGACCACGGCGATGATCGGCTTGCCGAAGTCGCCATCCTTCATGCCCGTGGCGCGCCACAATCCGCGCGCGCCGGCCATGTTGCGGCCGTGGGTGGTGGTGCGGGAACGATAGGCGGGCATGATATTGGTCCGGTCGGCTTCGGGGAGGAGGACAGACTAGAGGATCGCGGGTGCGGGTCGAAGCGGAAAATCTTTACGCGAAGCTAGATGCGGGATTTGCGCACTGGGGTGCGGAGGAACCGTCGGCCCCCCGCATCCGCCGCGTCGCCCCTGCGGAGGCAGGGGCCCAGATGACCTTCGTTCTTTAACGCCACGTCAGCTGGATCCCCGCCTTCGCGGGGATGACGGGAAAGCGCGAGAAAACCTGTCTTCGCGTCTTGGCATGCGATATCGACGCTCCGCAAACCGCAAGCGACGAAGCGCCTCCTCAGACCTCGAGCGCGACGCGACCCATCACATCGGCCAGCAGCGTCGCCCAGCGCGCCTGTCCAGCGGCGGTGCCGATCTGGTCCTGGCGGATTTCGACCGTGCAATAGGGGATGCCCTGCGCCTCGGCGTGGCGGTCCATCGTCGCATTGAGCTGCTTGCCGGAATAGGGCTGGTTGTCGCCCACATTGAGGCCCTGCTCGCCGAACAGGCGGATCGCATGGCGCGCCGCGCGGTCGTCCTGGTTGTAAAGCAGCGCGACTTCCCACGGGCGCTGTTCGTCGCTGGTGGCCATTTTCGGCGTGAAGCTGTGCAGCGCCAGGATCAGGCGCGGCTGGGCCCGCGCGATCAGTTCGGCCAGCGCGGCATGATACGGACGGTGGAACCGGTCCAGCCGGGCTTCGACATTGGCGCCGATATTGCCGGGGATCAGCGTCCCGTCGCTCTCGCTCGGCACTGCTGCGGGATCGTCCTCGCGCCGATGCAGGTCGCACACGAGGCGGCTGACCGTGGCGATATGCGCGGGCATGCCGTGGCGCCGGGCCAACCGGTCGGCAATGCCCTCGACGCCGATATCGACCGCGATATGCGCGTCGAGCAAGGCCGGGTCGATGCCCAGCTCTATGTCTTCCGGGACGTGGTTGGAGGCGTGGTCGGCGACGCACAGCAGCCCTCCCGGACGNAGGTCGTCNNCCGCGACCTGGCGGTAGGGGAGGTTGTCGATCATCATCGCAGGAGCCCTTTCATCTGCCACCAGCCCGTGTGGAGCTTGCCGATCTGCGAAGCTGCCGCGTCACGCGCCGCGACGCTTTCGTAGAGCGCAAAACACGTCGCGCCCGAGCCCGACATACGGGCGAGGATGGGCGATGTTCCGCCCAATTCCGCCAGCACCCCGGCGATCTGCGGACATAGCGAAATTGCCGGCCCCTCGAGGTCGTTGCGGCCCGCGATTGCCACGCTCCGCGCATCCCCGGCAGGCAGTGCGCCGCGGTCCTGGCCATCCCAGTGTCCGAACACCGGACCGGTGGCGAGCGGGAGGCGCGGATTGACCAGCAACACCGGGGTGCCGGCAAGGCTGTCGTCCGCCGCCTCCAGCTCGGTTCCGGTCCCCCGGCCGACACAGGTGCGGCTCTCGACGCAGGCGGGCACATCGGCGCCGAGCGCGGCGGCGCGCGCGTGCCAGTCCTCGGGCANNCCNNAGCGCNCNNGNACCATNCGGAAGACCGCGCCGGCATCGGCCGATCCGCCCCCCAACCCCGCCGCGACGGGCAGGTTCTTCTCAAGAGTAACCGCCAGCCCATCGGCGCGCGGGAGCTTGCCCAGCGCCTTGGCGACGAGGTTGTCGAACGGATCGTCGAGCCCGCCGGCGAATTCACCGAAGACGGTGACGCTGTCCTGAGCCGCACTGCGCGCCGTCAGCACATCGCCCGTATCGACGAAAGCGAACAGCGTCTCGAGCTCGTGATAGCCATCCTCGCGCCGCCTGCGGACATGCAGCGCGAGGTTGATCTTGGCGTAGGCGGTCTCAGCAATGGCCACCCGCAGGCTCCCACGTCATTGCGAGCGAAGCGAAGCAATCCAGGGCGCTGCCGTGGATTGCCGCGTCGCTTCGCTCCTCGCAATGACAGAGCAAGCGACGCCGGCGATCACATATTCGGGTAGTTCGGGCCGCCCCCGCCTTCGGGCGTGGTCCATTCGATGTTCTGGTTCGGATCCTTGATGTCGCAGGTCTTGCAGTGGATGCAGTTCTGCGAGTTGATCTGGAACTTCATCTCGCCCGTGTCCTCGTCGGCAAGCCATTCGTAGACGCCAGCGGGGCAATAGCGGTTCGACGGGCCGTCGTATTCGGCCAGTTCGCTGGTCTTCTGCAGCTCCCAGTCGCACACCTTCAGATGGACCGGCTGGTCCTCGGCGTGGTTGGTGTAGCTGAAGGCGACATTGGTCAGCTTGTCGAAGCTCAGCTTCCCGTCGGGCTTGGGATAGGCGATCTTCTGATGCAGGTCGGCGCGCTGCAGCATCTCGTGGTCGCGGTGATGCTTCATCGTGATCGGCAGGCCGATCTTGAGCGTGCGCATCCACATGTCGATGCCCGCCAGCACGGTGCCGAGGTCTTCGCCCCATTTGGCCACCGCGGGCTGCGCGTTCTTCACCTTCTTGAGCTCTTCGGCAATCCAGCTCGACCGGACCGCGGCGTCNTAATCCATCAGCTCGCTATGCTTGGCGCCGCCGGCAATCGCCGCAGCGATGCTCTCGGCCGCCAGCATGCCGCTCTTCATCGCGGTGTGGCTGCCCTTGATCCGCGGGACATTGACGAAGCCCGCGGCGCAGCCGATCAGCGCGCCGCCGGGGAAGGCCAGCTTGGGGACCGACTGCCAGCCGCCCTCGTTGATGACGCGGCCGCCATAGGCGACGCGCTTGCCGCCTTCGAGGATCGCCGCGATCGCCGGATGGTGCTTCCANCGCTGGAATTCCTGGTAGGGCGAAACNTAGGGGTTCTTGTAATCGAGCGCGGTGACGAAGCCGAGCGCGACCTGGCCATTGGCCTGGTGGTAGAGGAAGCCGCCGCCCCAGGTGCCGCTCTCGCTCAGCGGCCAGCCCTGCGTGTGAATCACGCGGCCGGGCTCGTGCTTGGCGGGATCGATATCCCACAGTTCCTTGATGCCGAGGCCGTAGACCTGCGGCTCGCAATCGGCCTCGAGGTCGTATTTCGCCTTCATCTTCTTGGTCAGATTGCCGCGCGCACCCTCGGCGAAGAGCGTGTATTTCGCGTGGATCTCCATCCCCGGCTGGTAATCGCCCTTCTGCGAGCCATCTTCGGCGATGCCCATGTCCTGCGTCACCACGCCGGTAACCGCGCCCTGCTCGTCGAACAGCACTTCGGCGGCGGGGAAGCCGGGGAAGACCATCACGCCCAGGCCCTCGGCCTGTTCGCCCAGCCAGCGCGCCAGATTGCCCAGCGAACCGGTGTAATTGCCGTGATTGCCCATGAAGGGCGGCAGGAGGAATTCGGGCAGGTCGGACTGGCCGGTTTCGGACAGCACCCAGTGGTGGTTCTCGGTCACCGGGGTTTCCGCCATCGGGCAATCCATGTCGCGCCACTCGGGGAGCAATTCGTCCAGTGCCCGGGGGTCGACCACCGCGCCCGACAGGATGTGCGCACCGATTTCGCTGCCCTTCTCGAGCACCACGACCTCGAGGTCCTCGTTGATCTGCTTCAACCGGATTGCCGCTGCTAGGCCGGCGACACCGCCGCCGATGATGACGACGTCGCAGGGCATCGATTCGCGTTCGCTCATGACTCTCTCTTTTCGTCGCGTAACTTGTGAGAGTGCCTTGATTGGTGGCGCTATTGAGGTCAAGACCTGCGGACCGAGGAATGATGCACGCCGATCCCCTGAACACACGCGATTTCACCGCGCTGGAGAGCCTCGAAGGCGCGCTCGACTGGTGGCGCGAGGCCGGGGTCGATGCCGATTTCGCGGATCAGGCGAGCGGCTGGCTGGTCGAGCCCGAGAGCGAGAATGCCGTAGCGGCCCCGCCCCCGCCCGCCCCGCCGCCGATCCAGCGCAAGACCGCACTCGAACGCGCGCTCGAACAGCCCGGCGCCCGCTCGCTCGCAATCGACCCCGCAGCCCTGCCCGCCACGCTCGAAAAATTTCGCGAATGGTGGATGACCGACACCGCACTGGCCGAAGGCGCGCTCGACCGCCGCGTGCCGCCGCGCGGGGTCGCCGGAGCCCGGCTGATGATTGTCCTGCCGCAGCCGTTCGACGACGATGGCGATGGCATGCTGACCGGCGGCGCCGCCCCCTTCTGCGCGGCCATGCTGCGCGCAATGGGGATCGCCGAGCACGAGGTCTATTTCGCCAGCGCGCTGCCCGCGCCGATGGCCATGCCCGAATGGGACCGACTGGCTGCGGCCGGACTGGGCCAGGTCCTGCGGCACCACATCGCGCTCGCCGCACCGCAGCGAGTCCTGCTTTGCGGCCGCGCGCAGCTCGCGCTGTTCGGCATCGCGCCCGAACAGGCGCGCGAGCCGTTGTCGGTCGATTGCAACGGCTCTCCCCATGCGCTGCTGGCCGCACCCGACCTGGGCAATCTCGCCCGCTCGGCCGTGCGCCGGGAGAATTTCTGGAACCGCTGGCTGGACTGGACCCGATGATCCTACGCCCCCTCGCCGCCGCTGCTCTAGCGGCATCCGCGCTCGCCTCGGCCGCGCCCGTGACGGGCCAGGGCAACAGCGTCGACTATTTTACCCGCTCGCACGCCGCCGCTCTGCCGCAGCTGCTGTCGGCTGACGAGCGCGGCTATTACGCATCGCTGTTCGCCGCGATCGAGGCGCGCAACTGGGACCGGGTCGAAGTCATGCTTGCCGGACGCAGCGAAGGGCCGCTGCATGGCGCCGCGCTGGCGGCCTATTACCTGCACCCCGAAAGTCCGCGGATCGAACTGCCGCGGATCGAGGCATGGCTGGCGCGCTATGCGCAGCTGCCGCAGGCCGAGGCGATGGTCCGGCTGGGGCAGACGCGCGGGCTGGAAAATCCGCCGCGCCTACCCGGCGCACGCGATCTCGTCCGCCAGCCGGGGTCGAGCAAGCGCATCCGCCCCGGCACGATCAACGACGGGACCATGCCCGCCAGCGTGCGGGCCGCAATCCTCGAGCATATCACCAATGACGATCCCGACGGCGCCCGGCTGCTGCTCGACGGGGTCGATGCCACGCTGAGCCCGCAGGCGCGCGCCGAATGGCGCTACCGCGTCGCGTGGAGCTATTACATCGAGAACCAGGATGCGCAGGCCTGGGCACTTGCGGACACCGTGCGCGACAATGGCAGCGGCCCGTGGGTCGCCGAGGGCGACTGGGCCGCAGGGCTCGCGGCATGGCGGCTGGGCGATTGCGACAAGGCGGCCGAGGCGTTCCAGCGCAGTGCCGCCGCATCGACCAATCCAAACCTCACTGCCGCTGCGCATTACTGGGCCAGCCGCGCCCTGATCCGCTGCCGCTTCCCCGAAAAATCCGACGAACAATTGCGCGGCGCGGCGCGCTTCCCCGAAACGCTCTATGGCATGCTCGCGCATGAGCAACTGGGCCGCGAATTGCCCGAAACGCACGCCCAGCCCGACCTGACCGAAGCCGATTGGCGGCGGCTGCGCGATGAAGATGCGGTCCAGCAGGCAGTCATGCTCGCCGAAATCGGGCGGCGCGACGAGGCGGCGGACTATCTGGTCTGGCTGGTTCGCACGGGTGATCCCGACGATTACCCCGCGCTGTCGCGGCTGGCGCGCGCACTCGGGCTGACCGGCGCGCAGACCTTCATGGCCTATAACGCGCCGCGCGGCGAAGGCGCGCATCCCAGCCTGCGCTACCCCGTCACCTTCCGCACCCCGGTGGGCGGCTGGCGCGTCGACCCGGCGTTAGCCTTCGCACATGCGCTTCAGGAATCGAATTTCCGCGAACGCGTGGTCAGCCCCGCGGGCGCGATCGGGCTGATGCAGATCATGCCGATCACGCAGCGCGAATATGCCGCCTCGATCAACATGAGCAGCAATGCCGATCTCAAGGACCCCGCGGTCAATCTCGCCTTCGGCCAGCGCACGCTCGAATCGCTTTCGACCGCGGGCTATACGCAGGGGCGGCTGCCCAAGATCATGGCGGCCTACAATGCCGGTCCCTCGCCCGTGGCGCGCTGGGAAAGCGAAATCCGCGATGCGGGCGACCCGCTGCTCTACATGGAAAGCATCCCCTATTGGGAAACGCGCGGCTATGTCGCGGTGGTGATGCGCAATTACTGGATGTATTTGCGGCAGGCCGATGCCCCCGCGCCCAGCCGGATCGACCTGGCCGAGAACGACTGGCCGCAATTCCCGAAGGTGCGCTGATGCCGATCGATGAGAGCCGCCCGTTCCAGCCGGTGCGTATTGCGCTGCTGACCGTCTCCGACACGCGCACGCTGGCCGACGACAGCTCGGGCGACATCCTCGCCGCGCGCATCGCCGATGCCGGGCACGAACTCGCCACGCGCGAGATCAGCCGCGACAGCAAGAACGAGATCGCCGCACACTTGCACCGCTGGATCGACGATGAAATGGTCGATTGCGTGATCACCACCGGCGGCACCGGGCTCACCGGGCGCGACGTCACGCCCGAAGCGCTCGACCGCGTGAAGGACAAGGACATTCCCGGCTTCGGCGAGCTGTTCCGCTGGCTCAGCTACGAAACGATCGGCGTCAGCACCATCCAGAGCCGCGCGTGCGCCGTGCTTGCGCGCGGCACCTATATCTTCGCGCTGCCCGGATCGAACGGCGCGGTGAAGGACGGCTGGGACAAGATCCTCCTCCACCAGCTCGACAGCCGCTTCCGCCCCTGCAATTTCGTCGAACTGATGCCGCGGCTCAGGGAACGATAGGCACCAAGTATCCTCCCCATTCTGCGTCCGCCAAATGGGAGATGGCTGAGGCTAGCAGCCGCAACCAGAGGGGCACGGGCCCGAGCAGGACGCTTCGAACCCCATCCACCCCCGTCACCCCCGCGAAGGCGGGGGTCCCGCTAACTTTGGGAACGCGAAACAGCAGCGGGTCCCCACCTTCGCGGGGATGACGGAACGATTGAAGAGCGCGGTAGGTTGCCGCGCTAGCCCGCTGCCACCGACCACTTCCGACTGGCGCACTACTCGTGTTCTATATATGTTCTCGTGCATGGAACGACGACTCGCCCCTGCCCTATCAGGACGCGGTGCGCAGGGCGCAGCGGTGCCAACACGCTTCGGCCTCGCCACGCGCGAAGAAGACGGCGACTGGCGCGATCATATGGAGCAGCTCGCCGTACTGGAGGGCGATGCTCCGCCCAAACTGCGCACCGAAGTGACCGAGGAATTCCCGCGCACGATCCTCAGCTTCAACCAGTCGCCCGATGTGCCCTTCGACCGCTCGGTCAACGCCTATCGTGGCTGCGAACATGGCTGCGTCTATTGCTTTGCGCGCCCCACGCATGCCTATCACGATCTCTCGCCCGGGCTCGATTTCGAAACCAGACTGTTCGCGAAGCCCAATGCGGCCGAGCTGCTGCGTGCCACGCTGGCCAAGCCCAAATACCGCCCGCGCCCGCTGGCGATGGGGACCAATACCGATCCCTANCAGCCGATCGAGGCGCGCTACCGGATCACGCGGCAGGTGCTCGAAGTGTGCCTCGACGCGCGCCATCCGGTAACGATCACCACCAAATCCGACCGCGTGCTCGCCGATCTCGACCTGCTGGCCGAACTGGCCGAGCGGCGGCTNGTGGCGGTGGCGATCTCGGTCACTTCGCTCGACCCGAAACTGTCGGGCAAACTCGAACCGCGCGCGGCGGCCCCGGCCAAGCGGCTGCAGGCGCTGGGGAGGCTGGCCGCTGCGGGGGTGCCGACGCATTGCTCGGTCTCGCCGATCATTCCCGCGATTACCGACGAGTTCATGGAGGAGATCGTCCAGCGCGCGGCCGCGCTCGGGGTCGACAGCGTCGGCTGGATCCCGCTGCGCCTGCCGCACGAGGTCGCCCCGCTGTTCCGCGAATGGCTGTCGGTCCATTATCCCGAGCGCGGCGACAAGGTGATGAGCATCGTCCGNTCGATCCGCGGCGGACGCGACAACGATCCCGATTTCAACACGCGCATGAAGCCCAGCGGCGTGTGGGCCGACCTCTTCCGCGCGCGCTTCCGCCTTGCCTGCAAGCGCGCCGGAATGGGCAAGGCGAAGTTCGAGCTGGATTGCACGCAGTTCAGGCCGCCNNCNNTNGGCGGTCAGATGCGGTTGCTATGACAGCCTCCCCACCCTGGGGAGGGGGACCGCCGAAGGCGGTGGAGGGGCACATCCTATGATCACAGGGCCACGGGAAACGGTCAAACGTGCGCGGCAGTTACGCAGCGAAATGTCGGTGCCCGAACGAATTCTTTGGCAACACCTTCGCGGCCGCCAGCGCGGTCACAAGTTCCGCCGCCAGCATCCTGCCGGCGTTTACATCATCGACTTCTATTGCGCGCGGCTGCGGCTCGCCATCGAGATCGACGGCTGGGCGCATGACAGCGCGGAAACGATAAAAAGGGACCGGGCCAAATCGGCGTTCCTGCGCTCGCAGCGAATCGCAACTGCGCGGATCCCAGCCGCGGCAGTGATAGACGATATCGAAGCGACGATGACGCGCTTACTGGAAATCTGCGACGCCCGAGCGAGCGACATGCCTGAGCGGTGAAGGTGCCCCTCCACCACTTCGTGGTCCCCCTCCCCGTACCGGGGAGGCTAGAACCCCTCGCCCGCCTCGCCTGGCGTGAAGCGCATCAGGCGGCTGTCGACCAGCGCGGCGGTGCGGTTGGCCACTGCCTGCTGGTATTCAGGGTCCTTGATCATCTCGAAGAAGGCGCCGGCATTGGGATAGTGCGCAATGAAGCCCTCGTGCCAGCGCTTGGCATCGGGGCCGGTGACCATGGTCTGGAACGCACCGCGCCAGACCATGGTGCCACCTACGCGGCGGAAGATCGGGCCGCTGGTCTTGCCATATTCCTCGTAGGCACGGCGCCCGCTCCAGCCCTTGCCGGCGTGCTCGTGGCCTTGCGGATACTCCGCCTGCTCGCGATACTCGAGCAGGTTGAGCATGTGGATCGGCTCGTCACGTGGCAAGTCCTTGAACGCCTGGAAGTTCGCTGGGCTCGGATCGATATAGCTGTCGGCCATGCCTAGATCTCCAGCTGGTAGTCGCTGAACCGGTCGCGCAAATCCTTCTTGCTGATCTTGCCGGTCGCGGTGTGCGGGATGTCGTCGACGAATTCGACCGCATCGGGCAACCACCACTTGGCGACCTTGTCGGACAGGAAGTTGATCACCTCTTCCGCAGTGACTTCCTTGCCCGCCTGCTTGACCACGAACAGCACCGGGCGCTCGTCCCACTTGGGATGCATCATCCCGATGGCGGCAGCTTCGGCGACCGCCGGGTGGCCCACCGCGGCGTTTTCGAGTTCGACCGAGCTGATCCATTCGCCGCCCGACTTGATCACGTCCTTGGTGCGGTCGGTGATCTGCATCGTGCCGTCGGGATGGAGGATCGCCACGTCGCCGGTGTTGAACCAGCCCTCGGCGTCGATCGCGTCTTCCTCGGCCTTGAAATAGCGCTTCACCACCCAGGGCCCGCGGATGTGCAACGCGCCCGAGCTTTCGCCGTCACGCGGCAGGACCTTGCTCGGATCGTCGAGATCGACCGTGCGCAGTTCCACGCCGAAAATCGGGCGGCCCTGCTTCATCGTCTTCTCGACCTTCTGGTCGAAGGTCAGCTGGTCCCAGTCGGCCGTGGGGCCGCCAACGGTGCCGATCGGCGAGGTCTCGGTCATCCCCCAGGCATGCTGGACGCGCGTGCCGTTCTTCATCAGCCGTTCGATCATGAAGCGCGGCGCGGCCGAACCCCCGATCGTCGCCGCGCGCAGCTTGGGCAGTTCGAGATTGTTGGCGTCGCAATACTGGAAATGCGCCAGCCACACCGTGGGCACGCCTGCGGAATCGGTGACCTTTTCGGTCTTCATCACCTCGTCGAGCACCGCCGGGTCGTTGACCGCGCTGAAGACGAATTTGATCCCCGCCATTGCCCCGGCATAGGGCAGGCCCCAGCTGGCCGCGTGGAACATCGGCACCACCGGGAGCATCACCGATGACGCGGTAAAGTTGAAGGTCGACGGCTGCAGTCCGGCCAGCGCGTGCAGCAGCGTCGAGCGATGCTCGTACTGCACGCCCTTGGGGTTGCCCGTGGTGCCGCTGGTATAGCAGATCATGCAGGGATCGCGCTCGTCGCCATCGACCCATTCGAAATCGCCGTCCTGCTCGCCGATCCAGTCTTCGAAGCTGGTGGTGTGCTCGCCGCTGTCGAAGCAGATGTAATGTTCGACCGTGGGCCATTTGTCGCGCATCTTGTCCACGATCGGCTGGAACGCCGCATCGTAGATCATCACCTTGTCCTCGGCGTGATTGACGATGTATTCGAGCTGGTCCTCGAACAGGCGCGGATTGCAGGTGTGCAGCACGCCGCCCATCCCCGCGACGCCGAACCAGCTGACCAGGTGGCGTGCGTGGTTCATGGCGAGGCTGGCGACCTTGTCGCCCTTGCCGAGGCCCAGCGCCTGCAGCGCCTGGCTCATCTTCTTCGCATCCTGGCGCACGCCCGCCCAGTCGGTGCGGGTCTCGCTGCCATCCGCCCAGCGGGTGACGATTTCACGGTTCGGGGCTTCCCGGGCTGCGTGGTCGATCACATGCGAGATCCGCATGCTCCAGTCCTGCATCGCGCCAAGCGACATATGTATTCCTCTCACCCAATCAGGTCCCAGATCAAGCGACGAGGCGCAGGTTTGCCTTCCCCCGTCGCGCGGTTAATTGCACCTTGGCAAGGCCGGGCACGCTTGCCAAGCGTTCGGCGAGCTCGCCGTCGATAGAAAATGTTCGGCCCAGCCGCACGACAGGCGGGGTGGGGTCGCCGGTGAGCAGCGTGGCGACCGCCTCGTCGCCCCCCTGCCCGCCCTCGCCCAGCGCCAGCGCCAGCTGGGTCACCGCCTCGACACTCTCGACCTCCAGCGTCAGCAGCATCGCCATGCTCCCGCGTACCGCGTCGAGCGGGACCGCCCCGCGCACGGTGATCCGCGGCGGTTCGTCGGGGCTCGGGCTGTCGAGTTCGACATCGAGCTTCACGCAGGTGCCATTCCTGGCCCATTCGAGGAACTTCTCGACCAGCCCCTCTTCGAAACAGGCGGCGCTGAACTGGCCGGAGGCGTCGGAGAAATCGGCGCGGATGAAGGGCTTGCCGCGCTTGGTCGTGCCCTTGCTGGCGCCTTCGACCTGCACCGCCATCACCGCACCCATGCGGCCGCCACCGGGCACGCCGCCGGACATCAGCGAGGCGTGCGAACGTGCGCCTTGCGCGCTGGCGATCTCGCGATAGGCGGCGGTAGCATGCTGCTTGAAGGAGAAGCCCATGTTCTCCTTCTCGCGGGCGCGCGCNTCGCTGAGCGACCANTCTTCCGCGTCCTTCANTCGCAGATCGTCATCGACCGCNGCNTCCTCGCCGCCGAACAGGCCCGCCTGCCCGCTCGAGCGCTCGCGCTCGGCCGCGTCGGCCACGGCCAAGAGCATGTCCGCATTGGCCATCAGCTTGGCGCGGTTGGCTTCGAATTCGTCGAGCGCGCCCGCGCTGATCAATGCCTCGAGCTGGCGCGAATTCATCGATCCCTTGGGCAGGCGTTCGAACAGGTCCTTGAGGCTTTCGAACCGGCCGGCAGTCTCGCGTTCCTCGACGATCGCTTCCATCGCGCGTTCGCCGACATTGCGGATGCCCGCCAGCGCGTAGCGCACGGCGTAACCGTCGTCGGTCTGCTCGACGGTATATTCGGCCTCCGAATGATTGAGCGAGGGCGGCAGCACCGTGATCCCGCCGCGGCGCGCGTCGTCGACGAAGATCGCCAGCTTTTCGGACTGGTGCATGTCGAAACACATCGAGGCGGCGTAGAATTCTTCCGGGTAATGCGCCTTGAGCCACGCAGTCTGGTAGGCGAGCAGCGCATAGGCGGCGGCGTGCGACTTGTTGAAACCGTAGCCGGCGAACTTGTCGATCAAATCGAACAGCGCATTGGCCTCGGCCTTCTCGATCCCGCTGACTTCCTTGCATCCGGTGACGAAGCGTTCGCGCTGGATGTCCATTTCGGCCTGGACCTTCTTGCCCATCGCGCGGCGCAGCAGATCGGCGTCCCCGAGCGAATAGCCGGCAAGGATCTGCGCCGCCTGCATCACCTGTTCCTGGTAGACGAAGATGCCGTAGGTCTCGGCCAGGATGCCTTCGAGCTTGGCATGCGGAAACTCGATCGCGACCTCGCCTGCCTTGCGCTTGCCGAACAGCGGGATGTTGTCCATCGGGCCCGGGCGGTAGAGCGAGACGAGCGCGATGATGTCGCCGAAATTGGTCGGCTTCACTGCAGTCAGCGTGCGCCGCATGCCTTCCGATTCGAGCTGGAACACGCCCACCGTGTTGCCCGCCTTCATCAGTTCGTAGACCTTGGGATCGTCGAGCGGCAGCTGCGATAGATCGATGTCGATCTCGCGCCGCTTGAGCAGATCGACCGCCTTCTTGAGCACCGACAGAGTCTTGAGCCCGAGGAAGTCGAACTTGACCAGTCCCGAGCTCTCGACATTCTTCATGTCGTACTGCGTCACCGGCATGTCCGAGCGCGGATCGCGGTAGAGCGGCACGAGCTTGGCCAGCGGCCGGTCGCCGATCACCACCCCCGCCGCATGGGTCGAGCTGTTGCGCGGGAAGCCTTCGAGCTGCATCGCCAGGTCGACGAGCCGCTTCACCTCGTTGTCGTTGTCGTATTCGTTCTTGAAATCGGCCGCTCCGTTGAGCGCGCGCGGCAGCGTCCACGGGTCGGTCGGGTGGTTGGGCACCATCTTGCATAGCCGGTCGACATGGCCGTAGCTCATTTGCAGGATGCGCCCCGTATCGCGCAGCACCGCGCGCGCCTTGAGCTTGCCGAAGGTGATGATCTGCGCGACGTGGTCGTGGCCGTATTTCTGCTGGACGTAACGGATCACCTCGCCGCGTCGGGTTTCGCAGAAGTCGATGTCGAAGTCGGGCATCGAGACGCGTTCGGGATTGAGGAAGCGTTCGAACAGCAGGCCGAGCTGGATCGGGTCGAGATCGGTGATCGTCAGCGCCCAGGCGACGAGGCTGCCCGCGCCCGAACCACGCCCCGGTCCCACGGGAATATCGTGGTCCTTGGCCCATTTGATGAAGTCGGCAACGATCAGGAAGTAGCCCGGGAAGCCCATCTGGTTGATGATGTCGACCTCGAACTGCAGCCGGTCGAAATAGACCTTGCGTTCCTCCTCGCTCATCTCGCCATAGGGTTCTAGCCGCGCCTCCAGCCCCTTGCGCGCATCTTCCTCCAGCGCGCGCGCCTCGCCTTCGAGGTCGCCCGCGAGGCTGGGCAGGATCGGCTTGCGATAGGGCGGCGCATAGGCGCAGCGCTGCGCCACCACCACGGTGTTTTGCACCGCTTCGGGCAGGTCGGCGAAGGCCTCCTCCATCATGTGGTAGGTCTTCACATAGCTTTCGGGGTTCGACCGCGTGCGTTCCTCCGCATCGACATGCGTCGAGCCGGCAATGCACAGCATCGCGTCATGCGCTTTGTGCATGTGCGGCTCGGCGAAATTGGCGGGATTGGTCGCCACCAGCGGCAGGTCGCGCGCATAGGCGAGATCGACCAGCGCGGCTTCGGCGCGCTCCTCGACCGGATCGCCGCGCCGCGCCAGTTCGATGTAGAGCCGATCGGGGAACAGCGCCTGCAGGCGGTCGAGCAGGGCCTCGGCATGGCTCTGTTGGCCTTCGGCAAGGAGCCGCGTGACCGCGCCTTCGCTTGCACCGGTGAAGGCGATCAGCCCGTCGGTACGGCCATCGAGGTCGCCGATCCGGACGTGCGGTTCGAATTCGAGCGGGCGTTCGAGATGCGCCTTCGACACGAGGTGGCACAGATTGTCGTACCCCGCCTCGTCCTGCGCGTAGAGCGGCAGGTAATCGACCTGCTTGCCTTCCGCCCCTTCGTCGCGGCTCGGGCGCGCCACGCCCAGCAGTGTGCCGATGATCGGCTGGATGCCTTCGGCCTTGCAGGCATTGGCGAACATGACCGCGCCGTAAAGCCCGTTGCGATCGGCAATCGCGACGGCCGGAAAGCCCCGCTCCTTGGCCAGCTTGGCCATCGCCTTTGGATCGATCGCCCCTTCAAGCATGGTATAGGCCGACAGGATACGGAACGGGACGAAGGGCTTGAACGACATGCGTGCCAATATGCGGCGCGGGAGGGGATTCGCCAACCCGCGAGCGCCGCGCTTTCCTCCGTTCCGTCATCCCTGCGAAGGCAGGGATCCAGATAACGGAAACGATCCGCCAGAGGCTGGATCACCCGGGTCCCTGCCTAGGCAGAGGCGACAGTCATTGCCCGGGAGCTACAGCAGCTTTTCGATATCCCTGGCGATACCTTGCGGCTTGTCCGCCGGCCCGTAGCGTTTCACCACGCGGCCTTCGCGGTCGATCAGGAATTTGGTGAAGTTCCACTTGATCGCCTTCGATCCCATCAGTCCGGGCTGTTCGCGCTTCATCCAGTCGAACAGCGGGCTGGCATTGTCGCCATTGACGTCGACTTTCGCCATCAGCGGAAAGGTCAGCCCGAAATTGACCTTGCAGAATTCGGCAATCTCGCCCGCATCGCCCGGCTCCTGCCCACCGAACTGGTTGCAGGGAAAGGCAAGCACCTCGAAACCGCGGTCGCCGAACCGCTGGTACAGCTCTTCAAGCCCGTCATACTGCGGGGTGAAGCCGCATTTGCTGGCGGTGTTGACCACCAGCAGAACAGTGCCGAGCTTGTCCTTCAGCTCAAGCGGTTCGCCCTTGTTGGTGGCGACGGTGAAGTCGGCGATGGTGGTCATGCTCTTGCACTTTCCTGTATCGATAGCGCGGGCGCAGCCAAGCGCGGCGCCGCATCACTCGCGCGGGAAATCGGGGCGCTTGGACAGTTCCGCGATCTCCGCGGCATGGTATTCGCGGTCGCCCGCCTTCTCGATGTAATAATCGGCGCGTTCTTGCTCGGGCAGCAGCATCAGATGGCGGACCAGTTCGGCGAAGCTGCCGCTGCGCAGGCCCTTGGCACCGTCGAGCACGCCATTGCCGTCGCCGGTGTGGTGCAGGCTGGCGCGGTCGTCCCACTGAATGCCGCCGTGGTGGTCGTGGTCGCCCTTGAAGGTGCTCGGATGGTCGGTCATGAAAATCTCCTTTGAGCGACCAACGAGCGAAGCGCGCTACGGGTCCGCTATTCGAGCACACCTTCATGCAGGCGCACGACGCGGTCCATCTTCTGCGCCAGCCGCTCGTTATGCGTCGCGATCAGCGCCGCGCTGCCCTCGCCCCGGACAAGGCTGAGAAACTCGCCCAACACCCTGTCGGCAGTCGCTTCGTCGAGATTGCCGGTGGGTTCGTCAGCCAGCACCAGATCGGGCTTGTTGGCCAGCCCGCGGGCGACCGCCACGCGCTGCTGTTCGCCGCCCGACAGCTGGCTGGGGCGGTGATCGAGCCGGTGGCCGAGCCCCAGCGCGACGAGCAGTTCTTCCGCCCGTGCCTCGGCTTCGGCGCGCGGTCTGTCCGCTACCAGCTGCGGCAGGACCACGTTTTCCAGCGCATTGAAATCGGGCAGCAGGTGATGGAACTGGTAGATGAATCCCAAATGTTCGCGGCGCAGCACGGTACGGGCATGCGAATTCGACTTCTCGGCCGAATGGCCGGCTATCAGGATCTCCCCGCCGAACCCGCCTTCGAGCAGCCCGACCGCCTGCAGCAGCGTCGACTTGCCCGATCCCGACGGCCCGAGCAGCGCGACGATCTCACCCGGACGGATCGCCAGATCGACCCCGCGCAGCACGTCGATCCGCTCGCCGCCCTGTTCGAAGCTGCGGGTGAGCCGCTTGAGCTCGACCACCGGTTTCACGCCGGGACTATTCATAACGCAGCACCTGCACGGGATCGGTGTTCGCCGCCTTCCACGCGGGGTAGAGCGTGGCGAGGAAACTGAGGCCCAGCGCGAGCAGCACGATCATGGTTACTTCGCTGCCATCGACCTTCGACGGGATGGTGGTCAGGAAGCGGTATTGCGGGTCCCACAGATCCTGCCCGGTCAGCACGCCGAACCCCTCGACGATTTGCTGGCGCCCGGCAAGGATGAGGAAGCCCAGTGCAAGCCCGGCCAGCGTGCCGATCGCGCCAATGGTGAAACCGGTGGTGACGAAGATCTTGATCAGGCTCTGCCGTGTCGCGCCCAGCGTGCGCATGATCGCGATGTCGCGGGTCTTGGCGCGCACCAGCATGACGAGGCTGGAGAGGATGTTGAACGCCGCGACGAGCACCATGAAGCTGAGCGCGAAGGCCATCGCCGCGCGTTCCACCTGCAGCGCTTCGAACAGCGTCGCGTTGATCGTCTTCCAGTCAGATACCACGGCCCGGCCCTGCACCGCGCGCTGCACCGGTTCGAGGATTTCGCCGACTTCGTCGGCATCCTCCACCGTCACCTCGATCATGCCCACCGTATCGCCGATCAGCATCAGCGTCTGCGCATCCTTCATCGGCATGACGACGAAGGCGCCATCGTAATCGTAGACGCCGATCTCGAAGATCGCGGCAACTTCATAGCCGATCTGCCGCGGCACGGTGCCGAACGGGGTCGAGCGACCCTGCGGATTGATGATCGTGATCGTATCGCCCACTCGCGCGCCGATATTCTCGGCCAGCCGGACCCCGATCGCCACCTTGCTTGCTCCCGCCTGCAACTGGCGAAAATCGCCCGCCACTGCCTTGGCCGCCAGCTCGGCGATGTCCTCGTCGGTGTTGCCGCGGACCAGGATCGCTTCGACGCGGCCGTTGAAGCTGGTCAGCAGCGGCTGTTCGATCAGCGGGCTCGCATCGACCACCCCCGGTGTCGCGCGCACTTCCTCGAGAATGTTTTCCCAATCGTCCAGCCGCCCGCCATAGGCCTGGACGATGGCATGGCCGTTGAGGCCGACGATCTTGTCGAGCAGTTCGGCGCGAAAGCCGTTCATCACGCTCATCACCACGACCAGCATCGCCACCGACAGCATCACCACCCCGATCGAGATGCTCGCTACCAGCGCGATGAAGGCCTCGCTCTTGCCCGGAAGCAGATAGCGTTTGGCGATTGTCCATTCGAAGGGGGAGAGGATCAAGGCGGCCCTGATTGTTGCCTGCGGATGGAGCCGCGTTTAGGCAGGCAATCCTTGCTGCGCAATGGAATCGTGTGGCCGCTCGCGGCATTGGTCGCACTGCCCTTGTAATCGAGGCGTAACACCGCCATTGGGCGCGCATCCCGATCAGCTTCGGCGGACAGGCCTTTCGATGAACCTCACGCACCCGTTTCTAGACGAGGATGGCGACAAGTTGCGCGAAGAGTGCGGCGTGTTCGGCGCGGTCAATGCGACCGATGCCTCCGCCGTCACCGCGCTCGGCCTCCATGCATTGCAGCATCGCGGGCAGGAAGCCGCGGGCATCACCAGCTTCGACGGGGCCGAGTTCTACACCCGCCGCGGGCTCGGCCATGTCGCGGAGAATTTCTCCAGCCAGGAAGCGATCGCCGAACTGCCCGGCATGATGGCGGCGGGCCATGTCCGCTATTCGACCACCGGCGGGTCGGGCCTGCGCAATATCCAGCCGCTCTATGCCGACCTCGCCAGTGGCGGTTTTGCAGTAGCGCACAATGGCAATATTTCGAACGCGGGCATGCTGCGCGAGGACCTCGTGCGGCGCGGGTCGATCTTCCAGTCGACCAGCGATACCGAGGTCATCATCCACCTCGTCGCCACCAGCCGATATCCCACGATCATGGACCGGCTGATCGATGCGCTGCGGCTGCTCGAAGGCGCTTATGCGCTGATCGTCATGACGCCCGAGGGCATGATCGCCTGCCGCGATCCGCTGGGCATCCGTCCGCTGCAGATGGGCCGGATCGGCGATGCCACGCTGTTCGCGTCGGAAACCGTCGCCTTCGACGTCGTCGGCGCCGAATTCGTCCGCCAGGTCGAACCCGGCGAAGTAATCAAGGTCGATTTCGACGGCGATGTCGATTCGCTGCATCCCTTCGGCAACCATTCGGCGCGGCCCTGCATCTTCGAGCATGTCTATTTCAGCCGTCCGGATTCGGTGTTCGACGGGCGCAGTATCTATGCTGCGCGCAAAGCGATCGGCGCCGAGCTTGCGCGCGAGACTCCGGTCGAGGCCGATCTGGTCATTCCCGTGCCCGACAGCGGCGTGCCCGCGGCCATCGGCTATGCGCAGGAAGCGGGGATCCCGTTCGAACTGGGGATCATCCGCTCGCACTATGTCGGCCGCACCTTCATCCAGCCCAGCGACGGCGCGCGCCATGCCGGCGTCAAGCGCAAGCACAATGCCAACCGCGCGCTGGTCGAAGGCAAGCGCATCGTCCTGATCGACGACAGCATCGTGCGCGGCACCACCAGCCTGCAGATCGTCGAGATGATGCGCGAGGCCGGGGCCACCGAAGTGCATTTCCGCGTCGCCAGCCCGCCCACCGCGCACAGCTGCTTCTACGGCGTCGACACGCCCGAGCGCAGCAAGCTGCTCGCCGCGCGGATGGACGTCGAACCGATGCGCGAATTCATCCGGGCCGACAGCCTCGCCTTCGTCTCGATCGACGGGCTGTACCGCGCGGTCGGCGAAAAGCCGCGCGATGCCGCCTGCCCGCAGTTCTGCGATGCCTGCTTCACCGGCGATTATCCCACTTCGCTGACCGATCTCGCCCGGCGCGACGACAAGCAGCAGCAGCTTTCCTTCCCTCCCGAACAGGTCGCCTGATGACGAAACCGCTCGACAACCGCCTGGCCCTGATCACCGGGGCGAGCAAGGGAATCGGCGCCGCTACCGCGCAGGCGCTGGCCGCAGCCGGCGCGCATGTGGTGCTCACCGGGCGCGACGTACGCGCGCTCGAAGCGGTCGAGGACACGATTCATGCCGCTGGCGGCGCTTCCACCATCGCACCGGTCGATCTGGCCGAAAGCGACGGGATCGCGCGGCTCGCTTCGGCAATTGCCAGCCGCTGGGACAAGCTCGACGTGCTCGTCGCCGCAGCCGCCTACCTCCCCGCGCTGACCCCGGTCACGCAGATCGACGGCAAGCAGCTGAGCCAGGCGCTGACGGTCAATTTCCTCTCGACCCAGGCGCTGCTCGCCAATTTCGACCCGCTGCTCAAGCGCGCCGAAGCGGGCCGCGTGATCGGCCTGACCAGCAGCGTCGGGGCGAGCCCGCGCGCCTATTGGGCCGCCTATGGCACGACCAAGGCGGCGTTCGACAACCTGCTCGAAAGCTATGCGCAGGAGGTCGAGAAGACCTCGAAGGTGCGCGTCGCGCTGGTCGATCCGGGCGCCACGCGCACGGCCATGCGCGCCAAGGCCTATCCGGGTGAAGACCCGCAGACGGTCAAACCGCCCGAAACCGTGGCGGAACGGCTCACCCAATTGCTGGTCGAGGGCTTCGACGGGTTCCACCGCGAGCGGGTCGAAGCCTGAGTTAACCAAGTCCGGGAACCCTTTGGCCACCTTGATCGATCATATCCGCGGCCTGCGCGCCCGAATGCGCGCCAGGACCAAGCGGGACAGATCGAAAAGGGGCGCCGCCATGATCCACCAGTCGCAGGATCGCTATTCACTCGCCGCGCAGGAAGATCGCAGCGCGCCGCGCGCGAAGCTGGCCATTCCCGGCCAGTTGCGCGCGAGCGGCGGCCGTGCCTTCCAGACGGTCGTCCACGACCTGTCGGTATCCGGGTTTTCCGCCGCTGCGCTCAACCGCATGCACGAAGGGCAGCTGTGCTGGCTGACCATGCCCGGACTCGAATCGCTCCAGGCGCAGGTCGTGTGGTGGGAAAGGAGCATGGTCGGATGCGCGTTCAGCGAATTGCTGAGCCCGCTGGTGCATGACAGCATCCTCGCGCGGTTCGGCGACCCGAGCTACCAGCGCCCTTTCTGAACGCCCATTCCGGTCAGGTGGTGACGGCGTAGCCCTTGCCGGGACGCCGCCACCGGCCGGTTACTCAGCCGCCGCGACGATCTTGCCGATCAGAGCGCGAAAGCCGTCGCGGTTCGCGCTGCTGGTCGCGGTTTCCCAATTGCTGACCACGGCCACCACCAGTTGTTCCTGCGGGACGATGGTGATCGCCTGGCCGAAGATGCCCTGCGCGCCATACATGCCGCCGGGATAGGTCCACCACTGGTACCCATAGCCGAAGCCGGGCGCCTGCGGTGCGAAGTCGACCAGCGGCGAACCGGCGGTGGCGAACCAGCCTGCGGGTACGGTGCCCGCCCCGCCCTCCAGCGCGAACTGGCCCATGCGCGCATAGTCGGCCAGCCGCAGCGACAGGCAGCAGCCACCGATATTGCCGCCGGTGAGGTCCTGCATCCAGAACAGGCCACCTTCGAAGCCCGCGGGTTCGACGATCTTTTCCGCGGCATAGGCGGCCAGCGACTGGCCGGTCGCCTGTTCGACGATCAGCCCGAGCAGATTGGTTTCGAGCGTCTTGTAGACCCACTTTTCGCCAGCGGGCGCCTCGCGCGTCAGCGTGCGCGCGTAGGTGATCGCCTGCGATTCGCCCGCAACCGGGGCAACCGCCAGCATCTTGGCAACGTCGCTGTCGGGATCGGTGTAATCCTCGTTCCATGCCACGCCCGAGGTCATGGTGGCGATCTGGCCGACGCTGACGCCGTCATAGGCGGTGCCCGCCAGCGCAGGAATGATTTCGGTTACCGGCGTGTCGACACTGGCAATCGCACCATCGGCGATCGCCGCCCCCAGCAGCGTGGACGTGAAGCTCTTGGCGACCGAGAAGCTGGTCCAGCGTCCGGTCGGGCCGAAACCCAGACCGTAATCCTCGAACAGCACTTCGCCGTCCTTGAGCACCATCAGGCCGGCAGCCTGCGTTTCGGCCATGTATTCGCGCAGTTCGGCCTGCAGCGAGGCAGGCAGCGGCGCTGCGCTGCGCGGCAATTCGCGAACCGTATTGGCAGGCGCGACCTCGAGCCCGGGGAACGATCCTTCCATGTCGCGGAACACTGCCGAGCGGCGCTCATCACTCCAGAACAGGATCGAGTCGCTGGGATCGAGGCTGGCCATCTGCTCAGGCATCGACTGGGTCACTGCAGGCGGCGGAACCGCCGTCGCCGTGGCGGTGCCACCATCGCCATAGGCCGTGCCGCAGCCGGCCAGCGCCAGTGTCGCCACCGAAATCATAAGTCCGCGCATCAATTCTCTCCCTTTTTCACCAGAGTAACCTGGTGGACGTCGATCCCGCCCCCGCGGAACCCGCCTTCGCAATACATCAGATAATATCGCCACAAGTCGCAGAATTCCCGATCGAAACCCTGCGGCAGGCGATCCTCCGCCACTGCCCTATCGAAGTTCCGGCGCCAGTGCAGCAGCGTATCGGCATAATCGTGGCCGAAATCGTGCTGGTCCTGCCATGCAAGTCCGCGTTCCTCGGCCAGGCGGCGAAATTCGCTGGTGCGGATCAGCAGCCCGCCGGGGAAGATATAGGCCTGGATGAAATCCGCACTTCGCGCATAGGCGTCGAACAGATCGTCGCGGATCGAGATATACTGGATCGCCGCGCGGCCCCCGGCGCGCAAATTGCGTGCAATGCAGTCCATGAAGGTCGGCCAGTATTCGCGGCCCAGCGCCTCGACCATTTCGGCGCTGACAATGGCGTCGTAGCGGCCGTCGCATTCGCGGTAATCCTGCTTGCGGAACTCGGCCACGTCCGGATGATGGGTGCGGGCCCACTCCAATTGCTCGTCGGACAGGCTGATCGCGGTGACCCTGCGGCCCTGCGCGGCCAGGCTTGCCGCCAGCGCGCCCCAGCCGCAGCCGATTTCGAGCACGCTCCGCGCCTCCCCGATCCGGCCGGCAAGCGCACCGCACTTGCGCCGCTGCGCCGCCTCCAGCCCGTCGTCCGCCGGGGCCAGCGCCGAGGAATAGCTCATCGTCGGGTCGAGCCAGGCAGCGTAGAAATCATTGCCCAGATCGTAATGCGCGCTGATGTTCTTCTGCGCGCCCTGCGGGGTGTTGCGATTGAACAGATGCGCCAGCTTCAGCGCGTGGCGGAACGGCCCCTTGGCCCGCGCGGTATCGCCCAGGTGCTGCGCATGCTGCATGAACAGGGCGAACAGCGGCACCGGATCCGGGCTCCACCATTCGCCGGCTTCCCACGCCTGGTACCAGCCGACCGACCCATTGCTGGCCAGCCGCACCAGCGCGTTCCAGCTGCGCAGTTCGACCGTGCATTCGAAGCCCGGCGAACGCCCACCGACGGTGCGCCGCGTACCGTTGGGCAGCGTGGCATGGATCGCGCCGCTGACCAGTGCCCGGTCGATCCGGTCGATGATCTTGCCGATGCCGGGCGCCACCAGCCGCGCGACCAGACCGGGCCTGCGAACGAAACGCTGCGATCCGGCGACAAGCTCGCGCCCGCGGGAGGTGGTCGGCATATCCATCGTCCGCGCTATGGCTCGGCGATCTGTCGTTCACAAGCCCGCGGCATTCACCGATGCGCAGCGTCGGCGGATCAGCCCTTTGCGCTGCGATAGGCTTCCAGCGCGCGCTCGCGTGCTTCGCGATGGCCGATCACCTTGGCCGGGTAATCGCCGCGCCGGTCTTCGGGAGGATCGTGGATCTCGTCATCGCCAAGCCCGGCCAGTTCGGGGACATATTCACGGATATAGCCTGCCGCGTCGAATTTCTCGCTCTGCGTCAGCGGGGCCATGATGCGCACGAACATGTTGCTGTCGACCCCGGTGCCCGAAATCCACTGCCAGTTGACGCCGTTGTTGCCGTAATCGGCATCGACGAGGCAGTCCCAGTACCACTGTTCGCCGAAGCGCCAGTCGATCAGCAGGTGCTTCACCAGAAAGCTGGCGCAGATCATCCGCACGCGGTTGTGCATCCAGCCGGTCTGCCACAGCTGCCGCATGCCCGCATCGACCACCGGATAGCCGGTCATGCCTTTCTGCCAGCACGCGAAGTCCTGCGCGATCAGATGTCCCGCATTGGGGTTCCGCCACAGCGTGCGCTCGTCGTAGTCGCGGTAGCTTTCGCGCGGGTAGTCGGGGAACTGGTCGATCACGTTCTGCGCATAATCGCGCCAGATCACCTCCTTGGCGAAGGTCTTCCAGCCGTCGCTGCGCTTGTCTTTTAGCCTGTGCCAGACCTGCGCGGGGCTGATCTCGCCCCAGTGCAGATGCGGCGAGAGGCGCGAGGTGGTGTCTTCGGACGGCAGATTGCGGCCCTCGTCGTAATCGCCCACCACATCGGCCCACCAGTCGAGCCGGTCATGCGCCGCCTGTTCGCCGAAGTCCCAGAATTTGCGAACACCGCCGGCCCAGTCGGGCTTCGTGGGCAGGAGCGACCAATCAGCCAGTTCGTCGCTATCGGGCCAGCTATCGGGCGACGACAGCGTTTCCGGCTCGGGCAGCGGGTCGCGCGGAGGCATCATCTCCAGCATGGATTTCGCAAACGGGGTGTAGATCTTGTAGGGATCGCCCGAACCGGTGGTCACGCTGCCGGGCGGAAGCAGGTAGTTGCCGTCGTAGAGGCACAATTGCCTGTCCCCGCCCAACGCGTCGCGCAGTTCGTCTTCGGCCTCCTTCCACCACGGCTCGTAATGGCGCATCGCGTGGATGCAGGTGGCGCCGGTTTCGTCAGCCAGCGCGGCAAGCACCTGCGGGGCGTCGCCCAGGCGCCGCACGATCCTCGAATTGTGCGCGCGATAGCTCTTGCCGAGGCTGTCGAGCGAATGATGCAGCCAGACCTTCGACGCCCCGCCATAGGCATGATCGCCCGCGCGGTCGTCGTCGAGGACGTAGACCGGAATGACGGGTCCGGCTTGCGCGGCGGCATACAGCGCGGGATGATCGGCCATGCGCAGATCGCGCCGCAGCCAGACGATGTGGGGTGCAGTCATGCCGTTCTAACCGCCGGGTGCTGGCGTGGGTTCCGTTTGCACGCCGGGGCAGACCCCCGCGGGCAGTTCGACCGAAAAACGATCGCCGACCCGCGGATCGTAGAAGCGCGCATCACGCAGCCACAGCGAGCCATCCTCGCGCGGCTCGATCAGCGGGGTGCGTGCCCAGAACAGGAAGGCGTCGACCGCGCTATCGCCTGCCCGCGCCGCTGCCAGATCGCACCGGTCGAGCGGGACCCCGGGCAGCGTGGTGTCTTCGCCGAGCGTGTACAGCCCGTTGCCGCCGCTGATCATCTCGCGCGCGAGCGGGTTGAACGGCACCGGGCTGGCGATCACGGTTGCGGTGCCGGTCGGGCTGGCGTCGAGCGCGTTTTCGTCGGCTGCGGTGATCATGGCGTTGAGCCCGATATAGGCGAGCGCCGCCGCGAGCGCCGCGCGTGCCGGCCTGCGCCACTCCCCACCCCGCTTTTGCCGCCGGAGCGAGAACCATGTGGCAAAGCCCATCAGCAGCCACAGCCAGATATCGATGATGAACAGCGTGTCGCCGTAGAACCAGCGCGAGGAAAACGGCTCGAGCAGGCGGATGCCGTAGACATTGAGCCAGTCGAGCGCGGGATGCGTCAGGCAGCCGAGCAGCGCTAGCGCGTAGAGCCACTTGAAGCTGACCGGGAGCCGTGCCTCCGGGCGCTTGCCGCGTTTCGCCTGCCAGCGGTCGAAGCCGTAGAGCAGGCCCGCCAGCACCAGCGGCAGCAGGAGCATGGCGGGCGGACCATGCGTGATGCCGCGGCGGAAGCCGAGGTGTTCGACCCCTTCGAGCCAGAAGAAACAGGCCGCATCGACATCGGGCAGATTCGCGCCGATGATCAGCGCGGGCATTGCCAGCCCGGTCTTCCGCTTGAGCCCCGCCTGCCCGATCAATGCCCCGACGAGGCTGTGTGTAAGATTGTCCATTGCGCGCGAGTGATAGCCCGCCCCGCCCAAAAGGAAAGGGCGGCAGGTTGCCCCGCCGCCCTTGTCCAGCCGATTGCCCGAGAATCAGGAATCGAAGTTTTCGCCGCGGCGGGCGGACGTGAATTCGCGCCGGTCGAGATAGGTGTCGCCGTCGGTATCGTAATAGAAAAAGCTGTCGGCGGCCTTGTTGATCGTTTCCGCCTTGAGCTCGGGCTCGCCCTGGTCGTTGAGCGCTTCATGCTGCGGATCGAGCGGGATCGCCCAGATCGCATATTCGGCGACCGAAAGCTGGTCGTCGTCGTTCCGGTCGAGATAACCCCAGGTCATGTTCTGGCGCCGACGCATGTTGGTGTCTGCGTCGCGCTCCTGCGAGGCGGCTTCCATTTCGCTCCGCTCGTCCTCGCTCATGTCGGCTGCGGTCGCTGCCTCGTCGGCATTTGCGACCTGCTCCGCCGCAACCTCGTCGCGGTAGCCGTCATATTCGCTGCGAAACGCATCCGCGTCGAATGCGTCGCGGCGCGTCTGCGCGTCGTCCGAGAGCGCGTAGTCGCGCGTCATCGGGTCGTATTCGGCAGTCGCGGCGGTCTCGACATCGGCCATTTCGCTGCCGACCACCGGATCTTCGGCGACGTCGTCCCCGCAAGCGGCAAGCGCCAGGGCAAGCGTGGAAAGCGCGGTCGTTTTCTTCAGAATGGTCATGGGTCCTCCATTGGTTGAACGTCCTGCCGGCGGCAGGGGAATGTCCAACCAACGAAGCCGCACCGCAATCGGTCCGCCTCGCGCGAAACCGATTGCCGGATGCGTCAGACCGGGTCTTGCGCGGTCCCGTCGACGGTCCAGGTCTGGCCCTGGCCCAGCAGTTTGGCCAGATTGGCCTCCTTGCCTGCGCTTGCGGCGGCCTTTTCTGCCAGCACAGCAGCCTCGAAGGTCGGGCGCGGATCGTCGTACAGCACGCCCAGCGCCATCGGGAACGGGCCGAAGGGCATCTCGACGAGCATGTGCGCGATCGAGCGGTTGGTGACGTCGTGGACGATCACCCCCGCGGCTTCCCAGTCGCCATCGACGACATCGACCACTTCGAGGTTGAGCGTGTCGCGGTTGAGCGCAATGCCCTTGGCATCCTTCGCGAACAGCATCGGCTTGCCGTTTTCGAGCCACAGCTGCTGGTCTTCGGCGCCCTTGGGGGCGGCGAAATCGTTGAACACGTCCTTGTTGTAGACGATGCAGTTCTGGAAGATCTCGATGAAGGCTGCGCCTTCGTGTGCATGGGCGGCCTTGAGCACATCCGGCAGGTGCTTCGACACGTCGAAACCGCGGCCGACGAAGCGCGCCCCGGCACCCAGCGCGAATGCGGCGGGACGGGCGGGATGGTCGTAGCTGCCGATCGGGGTCGAGGGCGACTTGGTGCCCTCGCGGCTGGTGGGCGAGGCCTGGCCCTTGGTGAGACCGTAGATCTCGTTGTTGAACAGCATGATCTGCATGTTCACGTTCCGGCGAAGGACGTGCATCAGATGGTTGCCGCCGATCGACAGGCCGTCGCCGTCGCCGGTCACCAGCCAGATGTCGAGATCGGGATTGGCCAGCTTCGCGCCCGTGGCGAACGCGGGCGCGCGGCCGTGGATCGTGTGGAAGCCGTAGCTCTCGACGTAATAGGGGAAGCGGCTCGAACAGCCGATCCCGCTGATGAAGACGGTGTTGGCCGGGTCCGCGCCCAGCTGCGGCAGCGTGCGCTGCACCGCCTTGAGGATCGCATAGTCCCCGCAACCCGGGCACCAGCGGACTTCCTGGTCGGTTTCCCAGTCCTTGAGCGTGGTTTCGATTTTCACTGGTGCGTTCACGAGCTGTGCTCCTGCGATTGCGGCGAGGCCTGGTCTTTCAGCGAGCCGTCGTCATGTCCGGTTTCCAGATGCGGCAGCTGGTCGTCATTGACCGAAACCTGCCCGCCTTCATTGCCATCGATACCATCGAAATACTTGCCGATGGCCTCTTCGAGCTCGGCAATCTGGAACGGCTGGCCGCTGGTCTTGGTCAGCGGCACGGCATCGACGAGGAACTGGTCGCGCAGCACGGTCTTGAACTGCCCGGTGTTCATTTCGGGCACGAGCACGTGTTCGAAGCTGCGGAGCAGGTCGCCGAGATTCGCCGGCATCGGCCAGATATGGCGAACGTGGATATGGCTGACATCGAGCCCCTTGCGGCGCGCATTGTCGACCGCGCGGTGGATCGGGCCATAGGTCGAACCCCAGCCGACCACCGCGAGCTTGCCCGAAGTCTCGCCGAGGCAGACTTCCTGGTCGGGCACGGTGATGCCTTCGATCTTGTTCTTGCGCGCATCGGTCATGCGCTGGTGGTTGTCGGGCGAATAGTCGATATTGCCGGTCAGCTCGTGCTTCTCGATCCCGCCGATGCGGTGCATCAGCCCCGGCGTACCCGGCTTGACCCAGGGGCGCGCGCCCTTGGCGTCGCGCTTGTAGGGCAGGAATACACCCGCGCCTTCGTCGTCCTGCGCGTTCTTTTCGGTCAGGAAACTGGCCGGGAACGGCGTGTAGCTGGCTGGGTCGGGCACCTTCCACGGTTCGGCGGCATTGGCGATATAACCGTCGGTCAGCAGCATCACCGGGGTCATGTACTGCACCGCGATGCGGCAGGCCTCGATCGCGACATCGAACGCGTCCGACGGGCTGCTGGCGGCGATGACCGGCATCGGCGCATCGCCGTTGCGGCCGTATACCGCCTGGTAGAGATCGCTCTGCTCGGTCTTGGTCGGCAGGCCGGTCGAAGGGCCGCCGCGCTGCGAATTGACGATCACCAGCGGCAGTTCGGTCATGATGCCGAGCCCGATCGCTTCGGTCTTGAGCGCGATCCCCGGGCCCGACGAACTGGTCACGCCGAGGCTGCCCGCATAGCTGGCGCCGATCGCGGCGCAGACCGCAGCGATCTCGTCTTCCGCCTGGAAGGTGGTGACGTCGAATTCCTTGAGCCGCGCAAGGTGGTGCAGGATCGCGGAAGCCGGCGTGATCGGATAACCGCCGAAGAACATCGGCAGTTCGGCCAGCTGCGCGCCGGCAACCAGCCCCAGGCTGACCGCTTCGGCACCGGTGACGGTGCGATAGAGGCCGGGCTTGGACGGAACCGGATCGATATGGACCTGCTTCAGCGGCCCCGCGAGTTCCGCCGTTTCGCCATAGGCATGCCCCGCGTCGAGCGCCGCGATATTGGCATCGGCGATCTCGGGCTTGGACTTGAACTTGCCCTTCAGCCAGTCGTGGATCGGGTCGCGCGGACGATCGAACATCCACAGCGCAAGGCCCAGCGTCCACATGTTCTTCGACCGCAGCGCGTCCTTGTTGCCAAGGCCATAGGGCTTGACCGCCTCGATCGTCTTCTCGCTGATGTCGAAGGCCAGCAGGTCGAACTTGCCCAGGCTGCCATCTTCGAGCGGGTTGGCGTCGTATTTCGCCTTCTCGAGGTTACGCTTGGTGAAGGCGCCGGTATCGGCGATGATCAGCCCGCCGGGCTTGAGCGCGGCGAGGTTCACCTTCAGCGCAGCGGGGTTCATCGCCACGAGCACGTCGGGCGCGTCGCCCGCGGTGTTGATTTCGCGGCTGCCGAAATTGATCTGGAACGCGGAAACGCCGAACAGCGTGCCCTGCGGCGCGCGGATTTCCGCGGGGAAATCGGGGAAGGTGGCTAGGTCGTTCCCCGCAAGCGCGGTCGACAGCGTGAACTGCCCACCGGTCAGCTGCATGCCGTCGCCGGAGTCGCCGGCGAAGCGCACGACCACGCTTTCGGGGGTTTCGGGGAGGCCGTCCTGCGGCGCCGTGGCGGCTGTAGCCATCCGGGTCATCCTTGTCTGCGCCACCCACCGGCGGCGCCGTTTCCAATTGGAAGCGCCACCTAGGCCGCGCCCCATTCTCTCGCAATGAAGTTTCTCTGCTAGGCCGAAAAAGCCTCATGGAAAAGCGCTCCAAACACTCTAAGTTCCAAAACGCAACGGATTTTGGAGAGAGAACGACATGGCCGATACAGAACATTATGTCCGCGACGACGTGCGCGGCTTCCTCGACATGCTCGAAGCGATGGGCGGCAAGGGTGTCGAAGAGGTCGGCGCACAGGAAGGCCGCGAACAGATGCGCGCCATGGGCGCCCTGGCCGAAGCCGAGCCGCGCGCGATGGCGGTCCAGAAGGATCTCACCTGCCCCGGTCCCGCCGGCCCGATCCCGCTGCGCTTCTACGACCCGCGCGCAGAGCGCGAACCCGGGCCCTGCGTGCTGTTCTTCCACGGCGGCGGCTTCGTCATCGGCGATCTGGAAGTGTACAATGCGCTGTGCACCGAGATCGCGCAGCTTCTCGACCTTCCGGTGGTCTCGGTCGACTACCGGCTGGCCCCCGAACACCCCTTCCCCGCTGCGCCCGACGATTGCGAAGCGGCCGCGCGCTGGGTCGCTTCCTCGCCTGCCGAACTGGGGCGCGAAATCACCGGGCTGGTCATCACCGGCGACAGCGCGGGCGGCAATCTGACGATCGTCACCACCAACCAGCTGACCAACGAGCCCGCCGACGTCCCCGTGATCGTCCAGGCGCCGATCTACCCCGTCGCCAGCGATCTGAGCCAGCACCGGAGCCTGGCGATGTTCGCCGAGGGCTTCCTGCTGACCGGCGCGGCGATGGCCTGGTTCACCTCGCAATATGGCGGCGATGCGAGCGACCCGCGGCACACGCCGATGGTGGGCGACTGTGCCGACACGCCGCCGACCGTGGTGTGCACCGCCGGACTCGACCCGCTACGCGATTCGGGACGGGAATACGCCGCACATCTGGTGCAACTCGGCACGGAAACCGTGTTTCTCGAGTTCCCCGGCATCGTTCACGGCTTTACCACGCTGAGAAAAGCGATACCGAGCGGACAGAAGGATCTCGAGGCGTTTCTCGACGCCGTGAAACTGATGGTGGAGCGATACAGGTGAGCGATGGGCTCGGTTACCGTCCCTGCGTGGGCGTGATGTTGGTCAACAGCGACGGCAAGGTCTTCGTCGGCCGCCGGATCGACAACAAGGAAGGCGACTGGTGGCAGATGCCGCAGGGCGGCGTCGATGACGGCGAGGACCTGCGCGAGGCCGCGCTGCGCGAACTGCACGAGGAAACCGGCGTGCGGAGCGAGCATGTCACCATCCTCAAGGCGCTGGACGAACCGATCCGTTACGACCTGCCCGAAGAGCTGATCGGCAAGCTGTGGGGCGGCCGTTTCCGCGGGCAGGAGCAGGTCTGGTACCTCGCGCGGTTCGCGGGCAGCGATACCGATATCGATCTCGAGGCACATGACCCGCCCGAATTCTGCGACTGGAAATGGGTCGAGGCGGAACAGCTTCCCGACCTCATCGTGCCGTTCAAGAAACGCGTGTATCGCGCGGTGGTCGAGGCTTTCCGCGAACTGGTCTGACGGACCCGCCGCGGCGACCGCAGCCGGGGTATCCGGTCAGTTCGACTGCGGCACCGCGGCGTCGGGCAGCAACGCTTCAGCGGTTTGCACCCGCGCCGGCGGACCGGCCGCGATGGTTGCCGACAACGTCTGTGTTTCGGGGCAGCTTTCGCCGCACAGCGATTCCAGCTTGGCCAGGCTGCCCTTGGCCATTTCGACCGCGCCCTTTTCGACCAGCGCCTCGCCCTCGCCCGCAATCGCGGCCAGATTGCGCGGCTCGCGCGTCAGCGCTTCGCGGTAATAGCGGATCGCCTTGCCCTGTAGCCCGTCGGCGCGGGCGGCTTCGGCCAGTCGCAGGAAGATGGGCGTGTGGCCCGGGTCGACCGCCAGGGCGGCCTCGAAGGCGTCGATCGCCCCCTGCGTATCGCCCTGCGCCAGCGCGGTTTCGCCCTTGGCGATCAGCACGCCCGCTCGCGGCTCGGGCGCGTCGTTCCCGGCCCAGCCAACGCTCGATGTCACAGCCAGCGCCAGGGAAAGGGCAGCAGCGGCAGGGGCAAAACGCATAATCGTCTCCAGCGGGGTCGTCCGTCGAATAGGTGGCGGGTCAGCCATAATTCTTATGGCTAACACGTTCACCCTGCACAGGCGATGAAAAATCCGTCGGTCCCGTCATGCGCCGGTGCGAGCCGGATCCCCTGCCCGCGCGCCTGCCCCAGTGGCAGCGCCATGGCCTGCGGCTGCAGCTGCGGATGCCGCGCGAGGAAGGCTTCGAACTGCCCCGCGCCCTCTTCGTCGAGCAGCGAGCAGGTGACATAGACCACCCGGCCGCCCGGCTTGATCAGCTGCGCCGCGATGTCGAGCAGATAGGCCTGCAGCTCGGCCAGCCGCGCCAGTTCGGCCTCGTCCAGCCGCCAGCGCGCTTCTGGATTGCGCCGCCAGGTCCCCGTGCCCGAACAGGGGGCGTCGACCAGCACCGCGTCGGCCTGTCCGGCCAATCCGGAGAGCGCTTCCATTTCGCGCCGGGGGTCGAGCAGCAAGATCTCGATGCAGGTCGCGCCTGCCCGTTCGGCGCGCGGAGCGAGCCGGGACAGGCGGCCGCGATCGGTATCGGAGGCGACGAGCCGTCCCTGGTTGTCCATCGCCGCTGCAAGCGCGAGCGTCTTGCCACCCCCGCCCGCGCATAGATCGACCACCGTTTCGCCGGGCCGTGCAGCCGCTGCGAGGCAAGCCAGCTGCGAGCCGGTGTCCTGCACTTCGATCGCGCCCGCGCGGAAGGCGTCCCATTGCTCGACCGGGGTGCCGGTGGCGAGCCGCAGGCCATGCGGCGCGGCGGTGGGCACGGCGGCTTCGGGCAAGGCGAGCGTGGCGCGCTCGGCCCTGAGCGTGTTGACCCGCAAGTCGAGCGGAGCCCGGTCG